>CEVQ01010123.1_pt1 | contig 38769 bp, 33 predicted proteins | sample 356551 | NCBI WGS metagenome assembly CEVQ01 (sample SAMEA2623756, study PRJEB7988) | marine metagenome | biome: marine biome (ENVO:00000447); feature: mesopelagic zone (ENVO:00000213); material: "saline water (ENVO:00002010), including plankton (ENVO:xxxxxxxx)" | depth 250 m | reverse complement strand
CCCGAACTCATAGGATTGAAAATATCCATTGATAATTCAAAGTAACCACCTGGCGTCAAATTAATTTCCACCGTATCTGATTTAACAACTAGAATTCCATTTGAAAATGCAGAATCAATCCATTTTCCATCTCGGTATATTGATACTTCTAGTGGATAATTTCCGACATCAATATTATCCTTCGCTGTAATCATCAATTCACCATTCCATTCACTATCACCATCTATACTTTGTGGAACTGCACCTATCCATGCCGTAAGAATTTGATTCGAAATATCTATTCTTAAATCTAAGTCTAAAGATGACGATCTGAGATTCTTTACAGTTACTTGAAATACATTTGTTCCACTCGTATCAACTTCGTATTGAGATGGCGTCATCTCTATTTCCGCTATCTTAGAATCTTCTACATATACATCTTCATTTATCGAGTAGTCTCCTGCCGTTATCTCTATTGTTGCATCTCCTGAGTCATTCGGTCTCCAGATAAATTCTACCATTTTTTCTTCCCCTTCATCTAAATCCTGATTTCGTTGAGATACATCTTGACCATCTACTCTCAATTTTACATTTGCAGTTCCAGATGCATCTCCTATATTCTTTACAGTTACTCTAACTGAAGTATCTTCATTCACTACTGGTGTTTGATAATCTAAATCTTTCAAATAGAAATTGGCCTCTCCTTGATTACCTCCATTATTATTTCCACCACCCCCTACGTTAACTTCACGAGTGTATTCATTGTTGCCATCATTGGGGTCATTATTATTTCGCGCAACAGCTCTTAGGTCATGTTCTCCATCTGTAGCCACCCATTCTGTTTCATACGTAGTACTGTTTCCAGGTCCTAGTATTTCTTCATTCTCAAAATCTTCTATCTCTTCATTACCATCATAGAATGTAACGGTGTATTCCGTAACATTATCAGTTCCAATATTCTCTACTTCAGCAGTTAAAGTAACAGTTTCCCCCTCTTCAGGGTCCGAAGGGTCTAAATTCAAATTTTTCAGTTTCAAATCTTCTCTTGCTGGTCCAATTCCAACCTCTATCTCTTTCTCATTATTGTCAGAATTCGCATCTTCTGGATTTATACCATATAATTCAAATTTTAATGTAAAATTTCCTTCCGGCGGTTCCCAATTGTAAGTTAATGTTTCCGCCTGTCTTGCTCCCACTGAACCATGAGAATCGGTCTGATAAATCATCCCATCAACACGCATTCTAATTGAGAAACCAGATATGTCTTCTAATCCTCTATTTCTCACAGTCACATTTATGGTCAGTTCATCCCCCCATCTAGGTTCGTCCGGATCTACATTTATACTTCTAACTTCCAAATCAGGTTCTTGTGATCCAAACAAATCATATGCGTTAATATATCCCCATCCTGTTTTGTTTGCATAATGCGTATTATTGGCATTATCTGGATCAAAACCACGATCTGCAAAGTCTCTCATTGCAAATTGAACAGGATTGTCATAAACTTCATAGTTATCACTACTATTTCCTCCATTTCCAGTTGGTCTCAGACTTTCGTCAAACTCTAACATAAGTGCAGCAACACCAGCAACATGTGGACATGCCATCGATGTTCCGGTTTGTGTACTTTCTCCCGAAGTCGATCCCTCTTGAGCTGCAGTTATCCCAGTTCCAGGAGCCATTACATCGGGTTTCATTTCGTCCCATTCATCTTCATCTCCATCATCCTCTCTTGGTCCGTAATTACTATAACTATCATACTCATCGTCATCTCGTAAAATGGTATTTCTATTATCCATTGCACCAACGGCTATGGCGTAGTCAGCCGCTGCTGGTGATCCTATATCTTGGTCACCATCATTACCCGTTGCTGCAACAGCCACAATTCCATTTGCGACAACAGCATTAGTCATCTGCGAAGCTTGGTCAGAACCATCTGTACCTCCTGAACCTAATGACATAGATACTACATCTACTCCATCATTTTCTGGACCATCATCTTCCCAATCTGTATCTTTATTATCGATTAACCATTCTAACCCTTCTATGAGGTATCCGCCCGCTCCAAGATCAGATAAAACTTTTACATCTATTAATCTCGCACCAGGAGCAACTCCAGAACAGTTGTCATCACAATAGTTCGTTTCTCCTGCCGTACCTATTGCAGTTGACGCTGTATGTGTACCATGTCCTGCTCTGTCATCTGGATCTTTTGATCCATCTTCCGGACAACTAAAATCTCCTTCTTGAACACAATATGCATATGGTTGCCAACCGGCAATAAATTTCGGATCATCAGTTAATGGATCATCATCCATATCATCAAGAGATTCATGCGCTTGTCCAAAACCAGAATTATCTACGCCAGTATCTACGATTGCTACGTTAATTCCTTCGCCAGTCAGTCCGAGTTCTGCTGCTCCGTCTCCATATTCTTCAGAGCCTCTCGCTAATATTCCAGGTACTGAAGTATCTAGTAGTGGGTAGTAGATGCTCTGCCATTCTATCAGTTTTAAATCTGTAATATGAAGTAAATCTGAAATGTAATAATAAGGCAATCCGTAGAATATCATAGTAGGTATATATTTTGAGACAAAATTAGGTTCTAATCCAAGAGACCTTAATTCTTCCAATTGTGTTTCACCAGGTTTTTCATTGAATACTAAAAAAATATCTAAATCTTCTTCTTTATCTATTAAAGGATACAATCTATCATCTATCCCATCTCCATCTTTATCGAAATAAGAAGGTTCAAACAGAGGGTGTGCTTGAGAGCTGGCAGGAACCAAACTCAACAACATAATCAAACCAACAAAGATTTCTTTTCTCACAATAAAACCTCAATCATGCACATCCTCTCGCCTTCTCCTATAGTGGGCTAAATTTAAACTCTTTTCGAAATCTCTTTTCGTTCTACATCAATTTCTTCACTCACAGTTTGCGAAAGTCCATAGTAGACAGGAATGCCTATCATTGTAAATGTAGCTACACTAGACATCATATGATAGAGCATAAATGGAATCCCTAATAAATACACAGTAATCAAATTCTCTAATGTATGATCATAATTCAAAAACCATACGCCAAAATTTGTCCATATATCATATATTAATGCAAACGAAATTCCTGCACCACTGAATTTTAGGACTGCACTGCTTCCAAATTTTCCAGATATCCAGTTTTGAATTTTCACTCCAAAAATATTAACTAATAGAAATCCAGAATAGGTAAACACAACTATCGATGCTAGTATATTTCCAGAGTTTGGCAGGTATCCCAAATACCAATCACTCAGTACAATTATGGCTAGAGAAGTTATTACTGAAAGATGTCTAGGCAAGAGCATCGCAGCTAGAAAAACAGACACCATAACTGTCTCTACGTTTGGATAACTATTCAATAGTACTCGACCTCCTGCTCCAATCATAAGTAAGAATACGATAATCTTTCCAATTTCTAAATTTCTCTTTTCCATATTTACTATGCTGTATTCAACACGGGTACAAAAGCTCTACCTATCTCTTCAAAACTTCAAACACACCTTTGAACATTTCTGCATTCAAGCGTCCTGTGTTCAAGTTATATCTACTCGGATGGTATGAATCAATAAGTTCCCATTCTATTCCATCAAGTTCGTGTTTAGCACCATGACTAAATGGATATCCACTCTGTTTCAAAGACATCGCCCTTAAAACTGCTCGATGTGCTAAACCTCCTAGTGCTAAAATATATTTCAGGTTACTCATCATACATATTTCTTCTATCAGAAAATTACTACAATTGTTAACCTCCTCTGTTGTTGGTTTATTATTCGGAGGTGCACATCTTACTGCATTAGATATTCTAACATTTTTCAATTCAAGCCCATCATTTTTACTCATTGATTCAGATTTATTACTCATACCAAATTCATACAGGGTTTCGTATAACAATTCTCCTGCATAGTCTCCAGTAAAAGGCCTACCAGTTCTTCCTGCTCCATGCATTCCAGGGGCGAGCCCCACAATTAATAATTCAGCATCTAATGGGCCAAACGAAGGTACCGGTTTACACCAGTATTCGTCCAATTCATAACCGATTTTTCTACGATTCTCTTTAACATCACTAGCATATTCAACCAATCTTTTACAACTCTTACAAGATATTACTTCTAAATCAAATTCATCCATTATTTCTAGGTTTTACTCGTCTAAATGGGTGCAAAAAACTAACTAAATTGTGTGTGCTTCTTGACTGTACCCAAAGTTTTCCGTGCCCTGAGAAACGAGTTATCAATTGATCTCCAAATAGGAAATTTTTCAATCCTCTTCCAGCAGTACTAACTGAATAATTCAGAGTTGGTTCCCAAGCAACAACATAACCATTATCGACTGCATATCCACCTTTGACATCTATCTCTTGTATATCTCCATAGGCATTGAAAAACAACGTTCCATTTCCTCTGGCTTTAAGAGCAACTAATCCTTCTGAGAACATCCCTTGAAACCCTTCCCAACTTGCACTGACTTCTATATTTCCTGCTGATGCCATGTAAGCACCTCTTTCGGTTAAAATCTCTCCATCAATATCTATTGCTACAACATCTCCAGCAATTCCAGGGGCTAAACCAATCTTACCTCTTCCCGAATTACAGACATAGGTATTCTGAAAGAACGATTCTCCAGCTATCTTTCTTTTAATTCCCGACCAAAGTCCACCTTTCATTTTAGTCTCTACTTCTATGTTATCATCCATCCAAGCCATTGCACCCGGTTCCGTTACTATTTTTTCTCCTTCACTCAATTCAACTTCAGCAAGCGCGTAGCTCGGTCCAGTTAATATTTCGTATTTCATTAGGCCTCCTTCGGCGGTAGTTTCGGCCCAACCGCTCTACCAAATCTCTCCATATCGTGTGATTGAACTAGTATTTTTCCACTTCCTTTAAAAGTCAAAACTAACCCTTCTCCAGATAACATAGAGTTCATCCAGCCTTTTGCTGCTTTACTCACAGTATATTCCAATCCTTCGGTAAATGCTACTATATGCCCATTATCAATAGACACTCCATCTTTAGCCTCAATCTCTGTTATTCTTCCATAAGCACTAACTATCAATGGCCCATTTCCTGAAGTTTTCAAATAGAACAACCCTTCTTTTGAGAACATTCCTTTTATTATTCCTTGATATTTAGTATCAACTTTGACTCCACCACCAGCTGCCAAAAATGATCCACCAGCACATATCCAATTTGTTGCACCGACATCGACACGATGTACTTCTCCAGGCATTGTAGGTGCTATTCCAACTTCAGCTTCTCTGCCATCAACAGAGGTATAACTCGACATGAAGAAACTCTCACCAGCCAATACAGATTTCATTCCCTTCTTCAATTTTCCGAAAAATCCAGCCCCTTCTTCACTTCTAGTCGTAGTTTCAAATTTGACATTGTCACTAGCTCGGTACATTTTACCAGCTTCAGAGAAGAATTCCTCATCACCACTAATCTTGACCAAAGCCGAACCATATGCTCCTCTATTTTTTATCTCTACTTCCATTTTATGGCCTCAATAATGGTGAAAGTCTGTCAACTAATGCAGGTACAGTTCTTGTCTGTAGGTATATTTTTCCATGTCCATTAAATTTCATTACAACTCCCTCTCCTGACAAAAAAGTTGATTTTAGATTTCCCATTCCTGTTATTTTGTAATCGAGAGTCGGTTCCCATGCAACAACGTGAGCATTGTCAACTGTGAATGGTCCGTTAAGTTCTCTCTCTATAATTCCGCCATACGAGTTGAAGAATAAATCACCATTTCCACTCGCTTTTATCAAGAATACACCTTCTTTAGAAAACATCGCTTTCATTCCTCCAAATTGTGTACTTAAATTTACATCGGGTGTACACGCCAAAAATGAACCGGCCGTTAGGTAAAATTCATCACCAGTCATTTTTCTATGCATCACCGTACCGGGCATAGTCGGTGCAAACGATACTTCACCACCCTGTTGATTACTAAAATTACCAACGTACAACGATTCACCAGTAGTAGCTTTTCTGAATAATCCCTTAAGCATCCCTCCAATAACTTTTCGTTCAACTTCAGTATTTGCCGACATCCTCGTCATCGCACCTGATTCAGAATAGATGTTTTCCCCAGGTTCTAATCTTACAGTAACTTCTCCAAAATCAGGATTCCCCTGTATATCGTATTGCATTCTCTTATAGTTAGAGATGTAGTTTTATGCTTTAGCCCGTAGGCTCAATATTTGCGTCAGATTCCTATAGATAAACCGAAAAGCTGTTTTGAAGAGAATTTATATAATAACACCCCCCCTCGTAACATGTTGATAAGTATGGATTCAGTTGTTTTACAAAAACGTTTCGCGTATATTGTGATGGCCATTCTAGTTTCATCTACTTTGGCAATCGCACCATCTGCACAGTCTGATGCGACAATCGATCTTAAGCTCATTCACATCAAGCTCAATGAAGAAGAGGGACATAATCCTCCTCCGAAAGTTGATGAAGATAGGCAATATTGGTTAAGATATAAGATAAATAGCGGTGAGCCGGGCTCATTCCAGATTGCCATCGAAACATGTTCAGCTCAATGCAATGAAGCTGCTAATTGGAATGAAGCAACTAGAGATTTAGACGGCGATGGAATCGACGACAATCATGACAGTGATAACAGCGATTTCACTAACGTATATTTTACAATGGCTTTATCTGGTGAGGGGCCAATTTCAGTTCGAGCCTTTTTAGATCCAGACAATGCAGTCGAAGAAGTTAGAGAAAATAACAACAATCACCTCTCTTCTAGTTTTTCAGTTGAACCTGCTGATGGTGATTCCGACTTGTACGTACATGGCATGAGTACTTCAGTTCTTAATGATAGTAACGGAGAATATGATTCCAGTTCAAAGATCGAGGCTGGCGACACCTTACGTTTGGATATTGAATATGGAAATAAAGGAGATGCCAGTAGTGCTTCTAGTTATACAAATCCTATGAAGGTCAGTCTCTTTTTCCATGATGACGACACAGCTCCAGAAGAAGGTGACCAATTAAATGAAAGTAATTTCGATGGAGACATCTCTCCAGAATTCCCCTCCTCTTCTGTCGACCGTGACGGCGTTGCTTATTACTACATAGCTCCAACTGATTCTGATAAACCAGCCCTTACACAAGTAACATGGTCTGTCCCTATGTCTGGTATGGATGATGGATTTTACACATTCACATTTCTTTTAGATGCTAATGACGACGTTTCTGAATCTGACGAAACCAATAATGAACATTCTGTTGAGATATGCTTATACAATAGAAATTCTAATTTCTGTGAATTATCAGATTTGACAGGACCTATTCATAGTAATCCTAAACCATTTACTGCAGCTACCGGCCCTGAAGGGGATAATGGTAATGCATATCCAGGGGATATGGAATGTGGCCCCTCAGGTAATCCTTGTATTTCCGGAACTACCACTTACATACTCTTTAAGATTAGAAATGATGGTAGCTATACAACCCATAATCTCGAAGACGCTAGTGTACAACTTTCAACTCGTTTCTGTGGTGAAGTATCTGAAGATGATCCAACAGAAGAAAATTGTAATGAATGGGGTGTAGAAGGCGAATTTCAGCCATTTACAGGCGAACTCGAGGTGGCAGGCCCTCAAAGAGATCAACCAGTTGACGATTATTTCGTAATTGCATGGGATGCACCCAATACTCCAGGTTACTGGGATTTACAATTAATTTTAGATTCTTCAGATATATTAGATGAGGAGGATGAATCTAACAACGAATTTTCATTTATGAAAACCAATGAACATTTCGTTGAATTGGTTGAAAGAAAGGCCGATTTACAAATTTCTTCATTCGATATCTCTACAGAAGTTGTAGTTCAAAATTATACAACAAACTTAGAAGTTTGGGTAGATCAAACGGATTTGGGTACTTTGGATGCTGAAAACGTCTGTGTTACTTTAGATATTGAAGGCCCCACTGATGCTACTAGCGGTCATATAGTAATTCCAGGCCCAGGAGGAGGTCCATTACTCAAAAATATTGGCATTGATGATGCACCGCTTCTTTTCGGATATGAATGGACTCCAACTGTAGAAGGCGTGTACAATATCACTGCAACAGTCAACCCACCTACTAATGATACATACACTCATGTAGTCGAATGGGATGATGAAGATGAACCTCCTAATGAAAATAATCAACTAGTATATCAATGGATAGAAGTCATGCCGATTATACCCGATTTAGTAATCTATCCAGAGATTTCTAACTTTATCCCCGTTATGGATGTTTCTCCAACTACAAGTAACGGTTTCGCCATGGTCGGTGTAGATAGTATCATCAATTTCACTATCAAAAATGAAGGCTATAGGGATCTCTTCGCCAACGAATCATTCGTTTTGAAGATACAAGACAAATATCAGGCAGAAATAGATGAAATTTCTCTTAGTGGTCCTATAGCGATGGGAGACTCAATTACAGTTCAATTCCCTTATGTTTTCGAAGATGAAAAGAGATACGAATTCCATGTTTCTGTGGATGCCGATAATGAAATCACTGAAATTTTCGAAGGTATTTGTAATTGGCAAACTCAAGGACAAGAGGATAACTGTCAGAGATTTGAGGTTTACGCCGTCACCGTTATAGATACGTGGATTAGCAATTTATCAATTGCAGAAGAAGAAGCACTTCTCGGCAATGACCATCATCTCAATTTCAGAGTAGGTATGGATTTTCTAGCTGAAGGGGCTCAACACAATGTGTACTTCGGGGCTTATGCTAATTCTGCACTTACAGGTTATAAATTGATAGTTGATGGTGGTAATTACCAGACAACACTTCTTTGCGATTGTACAACTGGTGTAGATAGTACAGGTATTCCATATGTTAGTTTAACAGGAGATGGAAATGAATCTGTATCTGTTGATATTACTATACTATGGGAGCCGGTTGGAATTTCTGCAGGTGAGTATGACATATATATCGAATTAGATACTTCTTGGCTTTCAGGTCTAAATTCCAATTTATCAAATGATATAGTCTGTTTTGCAAACAATCCAACACTTTACAGAGATGATGGAGGCGATTGCGCAGGCGGTTCCATATTTGTTAATACATTCACTACCGATCTCAGGATCGTCGATGTTTACGCCGAACCTGGTGAAGTAGGTATCAATATTGTTTATGTTGAGATAGATTATCCTGCAGGCGAACTTTCAAATTTGGATAACGTTTTCGTAAATGTATCTATTTATGTTAGTGATTTCGCTTTAGGGGCTATGTCTGAAGAGGAAACTTTTGTTGAACATCTAGGTCTTGTAATGGTAATTGGAGGTATGAATGTCGGTGAATCTAAGATTTTGGAATTTGAATGGACTGCCCCTTCAGGCTCGTATGTAATTGTCGCAGATGTTGATCCTACAGATTTGATTAATGAATATAATGAATATAACAATCGTTTAGTCTCAGGTTTGGTAAAAACTAGCACTACTACTTCTGATGGTTCTGAGGAAGCAGGAGGTCTTATCCCTTCACCACCTCTAATTTCAGTTGTACTTTTACTACTACTAGTTTCACTAGTTAGAAGAAGAGATTGAATAGATGTCACACACTGCACTTCTCTACTTCGTAGGGCCAGCAGGCGCAGGTAAATCAACATTAGTTGCGTCGTTTCAAGATTGGATGACTGCTAATGGATATGAAGCCGTCACAGTCAATTTGGATCCCGGCGCGGAGTCTGTACCTTATGAGGTGGGTATAGATGTCAGAGAAAGATTCACTTTAGCAGAGGTTATGGATGAATATAGTTTAGGGCCTAATGGTGCTCAGGTGGTCTGTTCAGATTTATTGGCTTTAGAGATTGATTGGTTGGCGAATCAAATAAAAGATATTGATTGCGATTACATTCTAGTCGATGCACCAGGTCAAACAGAACTTTTTCTTTATCGTGAGGCTTCGAATATATTCATCAGAGGTCTTTCACCTTCAACAGGTTTGGTAATGCTTTTCGATCCATTACTGTCTAGCACTCCATCAGGATTCGTAACACAGTTACTTCTAGCTTCAGCCGCTCATTTACGTTTCCCAGTTCCTCTTTTTCCAGTTCTTTCTAAGTGCGATCTAATAAAACAGGAAAAAGTAGATTCCGTAGTTGAATGGGCATCTAATTTAGATATTTTAGAAATGTCTTTGGATATGGGTGCAGGTATGGAAGGAATTCTATCTTCTGAAATGTTAAAAGTACTCAGAACATTAACACTCGAATCACGCCTTATCCCATCATCTTCTAAAGAGGGACAAGGCATGGAAGATCTTTACAGTTTAGTTCAAGCATCCTTTGCTGGTGGGGATGATATAGAGGCCCATAGAGACCCTTCATAGTTTTTAATAGATAAAATTAGGCTTTAAACCACATTATAATTGCCTAATTGATGTCTCAAGAGGGTGTAGTGATTACAGAGGCTAAAGGAGAGGTCCTTTATCTCACTCTTAACCGTCCAGAAAAAGGTAATTCAATAGAAGATAATATGATTTCTGCTTTAACAGATTTCTTTCAAAATCATAATAATTTTTCAGATTCACGGGCGGTTATTTTAGCCGGTTCTGGAAAACATTTCTGTACAGGTGCCGACCTGTCTTGGATGGGCGACGAGCCTACAGAATCTCAATCATTATCTCTTTCAGAGATGTTCTTTAGTGTTTCTAATTGCCCTGTACCTACAATTGCTACAGTACATGGTGCCTGTTTAGGTGGCGGCATGGGACTGGCAGCAGCCTGTGATTTCGTACTTGCAAGTACCGATTCAACCTTCGGTTTTACTGAGGTAAAAATGGGTTTAGTTCCAGCTTTAATTTCTCCTTATGTCATTTCCAGAATAGGCATTCCAAATACTAGGGAGCTATTTCTTACGGGTTCTAAATTCGGCCCCGATAAGGCAAAATCAATCTGTCTCGTTCGAGAAATTTGTGACGATTTAAACAGTTCAGCCTTAGCTCTAGTTTCGGAATTAAAATCTGGCGGACCAAATGCTCAGTCCACTATCAAAGAACTTCTACAACAGTTACCGGAATGGAATTCCGACAGTTATAATAAAAAACTCTCTAAATTAATAACAGAGTTACGAAAAGGCGAGGAGGGTCAAGAGGGGATCTCTGCATTTCTTGAGAAACGTAAACCCTCATGGAACGAATGACGCTGAAGAAAGTTCTTATTGCTAATAGAGGCGAAATTGCCTGTAGGGTTATTCGGGGCTGTCAAGAATTAGAGATACCAACCGTAGCTGTTTGTTCTGATGCCGATTTAGATTCACCCCACGTAAAACTCGCTGATGAACACATAGTACTAGGTCCACCTACTCCTTCCGAATCCTATCTCAATATTGGAAAAATTATTGCAGCAGCTAAGAAGAGTAAATCTTCAGCTATTCATCCAGGTTACGGTTTCCTTTCTGAAAATGCCGATTTCGCCCAAGCAGTTGAAGATGAGGGGTTAATCTTCATCGGACCTACATCCGATACTATCCGTTCAATGGGTGACAAAGCGGCAGCTAAGGCAGCTATGCAAAAAGCAGGCGTCCCTACAATTCCAGGATTTTCCGGTCTAATTGGTGATGAGGCTGAAGATATAGCGGCTGATATCGGCTATCCAGTTTTAGTGAAGGCTGTTGCAGGTGGGGGTGGAAAAGGAATGCGTGTAGTTCACGATAGTTCAGAATTAGAAACTGCTATCTCAGCTGCTCGCAATGAAGCACAGAGTTCATTTGGTGATGATCGTTTAATCTTGGAAAAATATCTAGAAAATCCTAAACATATCGAGGTTCAAATCTTTTCAGATAATCATGGTAATAATGTTCATATGTTCGAAAGAGAATGTTCTATCCAGCGAAGACATCAGAAAATTATCGAAGAGTCCCCCTCTCCAGCTATCGATGATAAAATGCGCAAAAAAATGGGAAAAGCTGCTGTTGATGCAGCTAAAGTTGCTAATTATCGAAACGCAGGAACTGTCGAATTTCTTTATCAATCTGGCAAATTTTATTTCTTAGAAATGAATACACGACTTCAAGTCGAACATGGTGTTACAGAGATGGTAACTGGTATTGATTTAGTTAAACTCCAATTGAAAACTGCTGCAGGTGAAAAATTACCATTTACGCAATCCGATATCGCACTTAGAGGTTCATCTATCCAATGCCGAATTTATGCAGAAGACCCGTCAAATGGATTTATTCCCTCTCCGGGTAAATTGTTGAAATTTATTACACCAGAAGGTCCAAACATTAGAAATGATATCGGAGTTTCTGAAGGTCAAACAATTTCAAGCTATTACGATCCATTAATTGCAAAACTTTTGGTTTGGGATTTGAATCGTAAGGATGCAGCTAAGAAAATGTCTTGGGCCTTGAAACGTTACGTTTCATTAGGCTTCACTACCAATATTCCATTTCTTCAGGATGTCATTAATTCGAAACCATTCGTTAAAGGAGATTTACACACAGGTTTCATAGATGCGTATTTTTCAGATTGGAATCTAGGAAAAATTCCTCTTGAAGTCTTCACAGTCGCAGCTCTGTCCGAAGGGCGTAATTACAGTTCACAAAGAAAAGAGAGCGCCGACCCATATTCTCCTTGGACCAACAAAGGAACCTGGGGAGGGGGTTTCTAATGGATCTAAACTACAAATCAGAAGGTGAAAATAATAAGATATCATTTCTTACTCAAGGTTCTAATTTTAAAATATCGAAAGATAATAAATCTAAACAAGGTTCTTTCGAATTAATAGATTCATCTACACTCACTATCAGTATCGGCTCGAAAAAACATACAGCGTATTTCGTAAGAGACGGTTATCAGATTTTTATTCACGTCAATGGCCGTTCTTACACTGTTGAAAGGGCTCCTTTAGCTAGAAAAGGAATCGATATTTCAACCGAGACCAATATTGTCAAGAGCCCAATAACTGGTAAGCTTCTAGAGCTCAACATTTCTGCAGGGGATTCAGTTCAAAAGGGCGACCTGCTTGCGATTATGGAAGCGATGAAGATGGAACATAGAGTTAAGGCACCTAAGGATGGAAAAATATCGAAAATAACTTCAGCTACCCCTGGTGGTCAAATAAAAGAGGGCGAAATAGTGGCTGAATTAGAGGATTTTTAATGGAGCAGATTCAAACTGAAGTAAATACTCAAAGTTCTGAATTTAGTGAAAACGAGAAGCACAATTTAGAGATTTTAGATGATTTCAAATCGAAGCTGAACGTAGCTACGTCTGGCGGTCCCGAGAAATCTATAGAGAAACATCGTAAGCGTGGTAAGCTACTGGCTAGAGATCGTATTCAACTTCTAATTGATGAAGGTACACCTTTCTTAGAATTCTCACCATTAGCAGCTCATGGCCTGTATGGCGATTCCGCACCTTCTGCCGGTATTGTAACTGGAATTGGAGCAGTTCATGGCCGTGAGGTAGTAATCATTGCTAATGATGCCACGGTGAAAGGAGGTACTTATTTTCCAATCACAGTCAAGAAACATTTACGTGCACAAGAGGTAGCACAAGAGAATCATCTTCCTTGTGTTTATCTGGTTGATAGTGGGGGTGCTTTCTTACCGATGCAGGATGAAGTCTTTCCTGATCGGGATCACTTTGGTCGTATTTTCTATAATCAAGCACAGATGTCTCGAATGGGTATTCCTCAAGTTTCTGTTGTGATGGGTTCCTGCACTGCCGGGGGCGCTTACGTTCCTGCGATGTCTGATGAAACTGTTATCGTTAAGAATCAAGGCACAATCTTTCTAGGTGGTCCACCTCTCGTTAAGGCGGCAACAGGCGAAGATGTTACTCCTGAAGAGTTAGGAGGTGCTGAGGTTCACACTAAACAGAGTGGTGTAACTGATCACTTCGCAGATGACGATGAACACGCTCTAGCTATTACTCGTGATATTTTAGAAAATTTGAATCGTCCATCTAAATCTTCTCTAGATGTTAGCCCTCCACAAGATCCGTTCTATAATCCTAAGGAACTGTACGGTATTATTCCTGCTGATTCACGCCAACCTTATGACATTAGAGAGGTTATTGCTCGTTTAGTTGATGATTCTAAGTTCCATGAATTCAAAAGCGAATACGGCAAGACTTTGGTTACCGGGTTCGCTCGTTTGATGGGTTATCCGGTAGGTATTATCGCTAACAATGGAGTTCTCTTCTCTGAATCTGCATTGAAAGGCACCCATTTCATCGAGGTCTGCTGCCAGAGAGGAATACCACTTATCTTTCTTCAGAATATAACCGGTTTCATGGTCGGGAGTCAATATGAGGCCGGTGGAATTGCGAAGGATGGTGCTAAGATGGTAATGGCTGTTTCGAATGCCTCTGTACCGAAGTTTACAGTTATTGTAGGAGGCTCTTTCGGTGCCGGTAATTACGGAATGTGTGGTCGTGCTTATCAGCCACGACAACTCTGGATGTGGCCAAATGCCCGTATCTCAGTAATGGGTGGTGAACAGGCGGCCACAGTTCTCTCAACTGTTAAACAGGATCAAGCGACAGCAGCCGGTAAATCTTTGAGTGAGAAAGATATCGATTCAATCCGTGCCCCTATTCTAGAGAAATACGAAACCGAAGGTAATCCTTACTACTCAACAGCACGCATCTGGGATGATGGAATTATAGATCCGATAGATACTCGTATGGTTTTAGCCCTCGGTATCTCAGCCTCACTAAACGCCCCCTTCGATGATTCCGGTTTCGGCGTTTTCAGAATGTAACTGTTCTAACGTTGGGATTAAATAGAACCCAATATGAACTCAATTATGGAAGAGTCTATTTGCCGTATAGAATTAGAATCTTCAGACGGCGTTTACATCGCAAAGATACAGTCGGATATGGGCGGTCCAAGAGAATATCAGAGTAGTAGTTTTGACGGTCTTCTAAGTCAACTTATGACGGAACTTCAATCGGAGTTGGAACCGGATTTATCCGAAACGGAGTTTGAGCCAGATTTTTGAGCAGGGTCATTGCATTAACTGGAATGCCCGCTTCGGGCAAGGGGGAGGTTTCCAATATAGCTAAGGAACGTGGATGGTCAATTCATCGAATAGGGGCCTTAGTTTGGGCTGAAACAGAAAGACGGGGATTGGAGCTAACTCCTTCCAATGTTGGGAAGGTAGCTAATGGTGAACGTGAAACTCACGGTATGGATATCTGGGCAATCAGATCGATTCCAATTATCAAAGATTTACTTGCTAACGGCTCTAATGTTTTGATTGATGGAATGCGAGGCATTCCTGAACAAGAGACATTCAAATCTAATTTTGGTGATAATTTAGTAACGCTCGCGGTCACTTCTTCATTCGATATTAGATTGGCTCGAGCGATGTCTAGAAAACGTATTGATGATGGTGCTGAATCTGATTTTCGTGAAAGGGACAAACGTGAATTAAGTTGGAATCTAAAAGAGGCTATAGCTTCTGCAGAAAGACAAATAATTAATGAAGACTCACTAGAAGATTATCATTCTAAAATAAACATTTTCTTAGCTGAAATGGAATCTACTTAACTTAACATAAAGTAGACAAAGACTACTGGTGCAAGATGGAAGCCAACAGCAACAGCTATGTTTCTGGGAACCCATTTCTTTAACATAACATCAGGTTTTTCCATTATCTTATCGGCTATATCTGTTGTTTTGTCTATCGCCATATCTGCTATAGTTCCAACTGTCTCTTGAAACATTTTTTTTACATTGAAAAGAGCAGTTCCTTCTTCCCACGGTTCATTACCATCATCATGGTGTTCAGGTTTCAACCAATTCCTCATTGAGACCATTCTGTCTATTAATGGTTTATATTTTTCAATATCAAATTTAACCATTTTTACTAACAACCCCCTTCCATTCCATACTCTTCTAGAGTCTAATATCGTATGTATGAATATGAATATTAGTATTGCATAAATTTGCTCATCACTCGTACTTCCCCAACTTCCTCCAAACGATCCTATTGCAAATCTCGAAAGTCCAACAATGGCTGGAACAAGTAATCCAACAATTGCACTGGCAGCTATCGCATATCCTCTTGGGAAATCTCCAAGTCTTTCAAATATCCATCTAACATGAATACCGTGAATTCTAATTCCCGTAGCTACAGGTCCTGACCACAGTATAATTCTGACTATTACAGGTAATAGGATTAACCCTCTGAAGTACAGCTCCCAAGGACTACTCCAAATCCCTTCAATCCATTCTATCATGTCGATTAACCTATTTTCACACTATATTCGGGATTATAACTTGTTTGCACGTAGTTAAAAAAAGGACCCGATATTGTCTCTATGTGTCAAAAAGACGGCCTGCACGTAAGAAGAAGCAACAACTCGAGATAGCTACACAGAGAATTAATTATCTTATGAAGTTAGCAGATCAATCATGCGTTGATGGAAATTTGGAGCTATCTAATTCTTGCACCAAATTAGTTCGTAATATAGGTATGAAATACAATGTTCGTTTATCTTCTGATGCTCGGATGAAAATTTGTCGTTCTTGCAATTCTTATCTAAATCCAAGTACATCTAGACGACGCTTAGCTACCAACAAAACAATCTCTATTACCTGCGATAGTTGTGATAGGACCTATCGTTTTCCATATAGTCAAAAATAATTTCAGTCTCTATTATTCGAGTCTAAAACTTTCTGAGCCATCTCTTCACGATAAGCTTTCAGGCTATTTTCTACATCTTCATCAGAAAGCGCTATCATTTCTGCAGCTAACAGTGCAGCGTTATCTCCTCTATTCAAACCGACCGCAGCAACTGGAATTCCTGGCGGCATTTGAACTACTGAAAGTAAAGAATCTAAACTTCCAGGGGAGCTACTGGATGTACATGGAACGCCAATTACAGGTTTCAATGTATGAGCAGCTACAACACCCGGTAGTGCGGCAGATAATCCGGCTACTGCTATGAACACATCAGCTCCTGACGTTTCAATCAATTCACGCACCTTATCTGGTGTCCTATGTGCCGAAGCTACATAACATTCATTTTCAATTCCCAATTTTTCGAGAATTTTTTCAGACTTGTCAGTAACAGGTCTGTCACTAGCTGAACCCATCATGATGACTACTTTAGCCATATTATGCTAAGCGTCCCACATATAATATTCACGCTGTCCTGTACTCATGTTTTTAACATCTATCCAATGGGAATGATGCGCCCGGATAGTGTAGTCTGGAATCACTGGAGCTTGCGGAGCTTCGAACCTGGGTTCAAATCCCGGTCCGGGCGCCATCTTATCCAGAATAGATCACTCTAGATTTTTCATTCTCTTTCAATACCAGTTTAGTAAGGTTCGGCATTACCGGTTTCAATTCATTCCATATCCAAGTTATCAACACTTCTGTAGTCGGATTTTCAAGCCCCTTCACGTCATTTAGATAATTATGATCTATCTGTTTTTTTAGCGGTTCAAAATCTTTTTCTATATCATCAAAATCGATTACCCAATCGGTCTCATTATCTAGCGGACCTCTTACGTGTATATCCAATTTGAAAGACAAACCATAGATGTTGCCACATGGATGCCCATCTGGAACTTTCGTTAATTTTCGAGCAGACTCAAATCTTATTGTGTGTACTAGCTCGTATTCACCCATCAATTTCGATTATATCTCTATAACTTCACCCTGTTTTGGAATTATCCAATTTCGGGTTCTATTCTTTTTCAATATCGATGCCTTCTTTTTCCTTAGATTTCTTTGAAGATGAACAAGTGCCATTTGTTTAGGTCTCGCCATATCATCCAATCTTTCTAATTGATCTACTGTACAATGAGTCTTTTTTCTTAATTCTGCTGATGATTCTAAGTACGCTTCATGCACTATCAAGTCTGCACCTGAATAAAGTTTAGCTGCGGTCGGTGTAAACATTCCATCGCCTGAATAACATAGGACCTTTTTTCCAGCTTCCAATCTTAGACCCAGATTCTGTACTGAATGCTTAGTATTGACAACTCTCAAATTCCAATCATCCCATCGGTGAGATCTTTGTAATTCTCTAAATCTTAATGTAAATGGTATTCCACCTTCTTTTCCATCTCTTCTTGGCATACTACCTGGATAAGCACTTTCCATTAACACTTCCACTTTCTTTTGCATTCCGAGCGGTCCAAATAGATAGAACGGCCTTGTTCTTCCATCTTCCCACATTCTCATCATAAGGGCAGGTAGCCCAAAGAAATGATCTGCATGAAAGTGCGATATGAAAATACCATCGAGATAATCTGCTCTTTCACAGTTTTTCCATATTGCAGGAGGCGCAGTGGCCCCACAATCAATTATCATTCTTCTTCCGCTTGCCTCAACAAGTATGCAAACATGACTCTCTTTTTCATCAAAAGCTTCTCCAACACCCAAGAACGTTATTTTCATTTATTTTTCTCCCTACTTTATACAACTGACATACTACATTCCGACTTGTAAATCAATAATTTACTCATCTTTCATGTAAAATATGTCTCTTCTTTGCGTTCAGAAAGTTGTACGTCTGATTCTACAGCTAGCATTGGAATTATTTAATAATTTGCCAGATATCACAGTTATTTTTGTATTTAATTTCTAATGTCTTCTTCTTCTGTGCCCTTCTAAGTAGCGATAAACGGAACTATGCTCTGCTCCATTCAATATCATTGATATCGCAGTTTTAGCTACATCTACTTGTTCTAAGTAACCTATTACTGAAACAGTATTTCCTTTAACAGCTATCACCGCTCCACTATGTTCTTCTATCAGATGTTTTGTCTTACCATTTTTACCTATCAATCGAGCTCTAATCTGCTCCATTCTTTTCTTCGATTTACTGCTATGATTTTTTATATCTAAAACTTCTAAATAGTATTCATAGTCTAATAAATTCTCCGCATCCTCAACTGCAAATCCTCTTCCGATAGCTTTAGCAACAGATATAACTTGCAATGCTTTCAATGAATCGGCTCCTTCTTGTGGCGTCACTTCCACTATACCGCTTTTCGAATCAACATCTATTATACATTTAGTTCTCTTTTCTAAATTTTTCTTGTATTCTCCTTTCGGTCCAATAAGTACACCTACACGAGCCTTCGGAATTCTCACATAATTCATTATTCAACATCCTCCATTTTTAATTCAGGAATCATCTTATTAAAAAAACGGTAAATATTTTTCCGATCCCTTTCATGCATTTCATCAAACATTGGATGACCCTTGCTCACAGCCTGCCCAACATCTATTATTATTGGGGTTTCACGGCAATTTAGTATATTGTATTCGCTTAAATCACCATGACTTAAACCTATTTTTCTGTATTTTTTAATAAAATCATTCAGTTTATTAAAAAAATCCTCTGGATCTTCAGGTCTTTTTTCCTTTACCATTGGATACGGTCTATATCTCCATCCAAAATATTCCATAATTACTACATTACTATCCACTGCTATCGGTTTTGGAACTTTTACACCAGCAGCCCACATTGAATGTAAATTTTTGTATTCTTTTTGAGCCCATGTATATATTCGATCCCAGTGTCCATGTCCCACATCTTGAAATCTCGGATCCCCTTCTATGTAAGGTGCCAATTTTCTGAATGTAGATGTATTCATTCTATATATTTTGACTGCTCTATTCCGATTATCTAATGTTTTACCTCTGAATACATTTGCCTCTTTTCCGGTTGCAATTATATTTTCTAGCGTTCTTATTTTTTTCTGATTAAAAAGTCTCTGAATAACCTTCAAAGTATGAAAATCAAATACTGCATCTTCTGTTTTTCTTAACTCTCTGTCCGTTGCAGATTTTAACGAATCCTTTAGCCTATCTAATCTATCAAGCGAGAACTTCATTGAATTTCTAATATTTCAGGTATCTTTCCCATACGTTGTAAATTTGCAAATTGTGTAGGTGTATATCTCCACTTCACATCTGCTTTACTATCTTGAAAACTCCAAGGTATAATTATTAGAAGATCATTTTCTCTTATCCACATTCTTCTTCTTAATTTACCAGGTATTCTCGCAAGTCTACGATTTCCATCTTCACATATTACTTGTAATCTTGAACCGCCTTGAAACGAATCAGCAACTGCAAACATTTCTCCTTTCGGTTTATAGGGGAGTGGTACTCTTATTGTTCTTTCAACACCTGCTGCATCTTGTTGACTACTCTCTACCCATTTTACATGTTTTTCAGGCTTTTTTACTTCCGGCTTTTCCGATGTTTCAATTTCTTTATTTTCATCCTGATTTTTCTCTTCATCAGATTCTGCTTGCTCTTCTTCTACAGGTTTTTCTTCAGTGCTCACTTCCTGTCTGATTGTCATATCCTTAAAAGAGTGCCCCCAGAAGGTTTATGCACCCGTTTTCTTTCTACTACACGTGTCTCAACAAAAAACAGCTCTGAATCAAATGCATCATGAGATGAATGCCAAAATGGTAGATTTTGCCGGTTGGGAAATGCCAATACTCTTCTCTTCAGTTTTAGAAGAGCACAACTCAGTTAGAAATTCATCTGGAATTTTTGACGTGTCACACATGGGCCAATTCTTTGTAAAAGGAAAAGACTCTGAAATTTTTCTTTCGAAGGTAACAACTTGGGATTTTAGTAATTTATCCGTTGGCAGGTGTAGGTATTGTCATATTTTAAGAGAAAATGGCACTATTTTGGATGATACAATAGTCTCCCGTTTGGATTCAGATTCATTTCTACTCGTTCCCAATGCTTCAATGATAGAATCTGTTTTAAATCATTTAAATAGTTATCGTGCTGATTTAGATGTTAAAATAACAGATCGTTCAAATGAGTATTCCTGCATCGCATTACAGGGCCCAAATAGCCCTTCAGTCCTAAAATCATTACTCGATTTAGATCTTCAACCTTTTTCTGTTGAAATCGTCAATAACATAATCATAAGTGGTACTGGATATACTGGTGAAATTGGCTATGAATTGTTCATTCCATTAGATGCTTCTACAGATGTTTGGTCTCAAGCTTTAGATTTAGGTTCAATTCCATGCGGTTTAGCATCTCGCGATACTTTACGACTCGAAAAAGGTATGCTTCTTTCGGGTCAAGATTTCAACGGCTCACAAACACCATTGAATACGGGCCATGAGTGGGTTATAGATTGGGACCATGATTTTATTGGTAAAAAAGCTCTTTTAGAACAGAAAATGCAAAATTATCCCGTTATGAAAGGTATACTCCTTGAAGATAGGGGAATACCTAGACATGATTGTGAAGTTTACTATAATGATAAACCAGTTTCTCAATTAACTAGCGGTTCTTTATCCCCTTCATTAGGAAAAGGAATAGCTTTAGCATATTTAACTCAAGAAATAGGCTCTGATGTATCTATCCTGGTACGTAATAAACATTTGAAAGGTAAAGTTGTAAAGCCCCCGTTCCTTTAGGAATAATAATATGTCTGAAATTCCGGATAATTTAATGTACACAGCTAGTCACGAATGGGTCATGGATCTCGGCAACGGTACTTTTCGTGTAGGGATAACAGATCACGCTCAAAAAGAATTAACAGATTTAGTTTACGTGGAGCTTCCAGACTCTGATGCTGAATTCGAATCCAGTAATTCAATGGCAGTAGTCGAATCGGTAAAGGCTGCCAGCGATATCTATGCACCATTGAATGGTAAAGTAATAGAAACAAATTCATCTTTAGAGGATAATCCTGAATTAATTAATGAATCTCCTTACGAATTGGGATGGTTATTGGTTCTAGCATCAACAGACAATACCGACAATCTTCTAACTCCAGAGAAATATAAGGAATCAATAGGTTGATACCACATCTCAAAGTTGAAACTGAAAACGCTGAAAAAACACGTTTAGCCTTGGAGCTTTCAGGAAATTTAAATAAGAATTTTCGTCCAATTAAAGAAGAGGGGTACATTCTTTGGCCCGTTACGGAAGGCACCACTGGAGATATAATTTTTAGATCAGGGATACCTTCTAAAGATTCTAGTGGTGATTACAGATCCCTTCTTCCAAAAGAGATTGCTATTTTGGCCCCAAGGGCCTTCGATGTTTTAGGGCACGTAGCAATCATAAGTCCAGAAGATTCATTTTCCGATTTTATTCCAGAAATCTCAAAAGCTCTTTTGACGAAACATAAAAATATCAAAACCGTCGCTACAGATGGAGGGGTTGGTGGAGATTTTAGAGTTAGGGATTTGAAATACGTTTCCGGTGATGAAAATTTTGTCGTCTTACATAAAGAAAACAATTTTATTTTTGAATTCGATATATCTGAAGTTTATTTCTCACCACGTTTATCCCTTGAAAGATCTTTAGTGTTGAATCGGGCTAAGATTAATGAATCTGTTTTAGATATGTTCACAGGTGTTGGTCCATTCTCAATCTATCTATCAAAAAAAGCATCTCATATCACCGCAATCGATGCTAACCCACTAGCCAAAAAGTGGTTTTTTAATAATATCTGTAAAAATAAAATCGATGAAGCTAAATTTACATTCATAGAGGGGTTTGCAGAGGATGTTGCCCCTACACTAACCAGTAAATTTGACCGAATAATAATGAATCATCCAACTTCTTCTTTAAATTATCTCGATATCTCAAAGAATTTATTGAAAGATCAAGGGGTCATTAATTTTTATTTAATAGCCGACAGATTGAAAGAAGAACCGACACCCAATCTACCCTTTATGGAAAGTCCTCATTGGTTGATTAAAGATTCTAGGGTAGTTCATGCTTACTCTCCTTCTAAAGAATTAAGGGCTTATGAGCTCTATCTTAGCGACTAGCATTGTCAAAAATAAAAACCAATATACTTATATATAACCTATCAAAAATAGAGCATTGTTTATTTATTAGCCCCGCTCTGGGTCAGTTCTTGGCTTCTCGCAACGAGGCTAAGTAAGAAACGAGGGTGTGTTTCAAATGAACGCAAACAACGCAATAAACATAGGAAAAGTAAGCTCGATTTTTGTCGTAGCCATAATGGTCCTCACCAGTTTCGCAATATTCGCGGAAAGTGAGTCCACTAATGACTACAGCACAGATCAAGAAGTTGCACTTCATGAGATGATAAATGATTCTCAGGGAGTTGCACTAGGATTTGCTCCAGATGAACTTCATGGAGTATATGAAAGAGATGTTCCACAAGTGTCTTTCGCTAACGGTAGAACTACCGAACTCGAACAACACTGGGCTCAGGATTACTACGGCAATGGAATATACGCTGATCAAGAGGCAGATGGATGGTTCTATCCAGCCAAACAGCCTGCAGGCGACGCTAAAATTTTAGTAGTAGACGATGTAACTGATTTCGACTACCTAAGTGCGCTAACAACTCAGCAATATGTTCTATCGTCTCTGAACCAAGGTGGATTCTCATACGATGTTTTCCAGGCAGGTAACCGTGGTCTGGATGCAAGGCACTTCCCATACGGTGACGCTGGTCTGTCCATTATGGACGATTACGAAGCAGTCATCTGGAACTGTGCCGAGAACTACAATTGTGTAGAACCTGGTGAAATGACAATGTCCGACAGTGAATCATTAGTTCTTCAGATGTACCTAGATGGTGAATGTGGAGACGGTGACAGTTTCTGTACTACTAACAGAAACGTAATGTTGATGACTCAGAACATGGATGTTGTATTCCAATTCAATTCAGCTAAAGCATACGGTGTTGACATGGATAATGATGGCAGTCTAGCCGACGAGTCGGATTTGATTCCACGTTACTTCAAGGCCGAAACCTGCTGCTGGACTGGAAGTATGTTCAGTGGTCAGTATGTTTGGGGCGGAACTTCCGTGCCAATGACATCTGAATCAGGCTCTATTTTCGATGACGCAGGCTTGTCATCTTTAGCCAGTAACGGTCGTGCATGGGAATACCCTTCATGGCCTAGTGGATACAGACCATGTGATTTGGCCGGTTCAGGCTGTACAGATATCACTGGTAATCCAGTTTCTCAAGGTTCTATAATCTTCGATTATTATGCAGATGAATCTAATGAGAGAGGCGATGGAAAGGAATACGATTGGCACGCTGTTGAATATGATGGTGATTTCTATAACACCTTCTTATTCGCTGAAGAACCATCAGTTTTCGATACTGATAGTGACCGTCTAGCTTTCTTTGAAACTGTAATGGATTTCTTCTCAGTTTCAGCAGATAGCTCTGCAACTGCAGAAGTCGATCTTTCTATCACTCACGTATACATGCCAGTACAGTGCTGTCTAGGTACACAATGGAACCCAAGACAGATTGAAGCTGATACTCCTATGCAGGTAGAAGTAGAAGTTACTAACAACGGTTATTTAACCAGAGAAAGTGTATCTGCAAGCTTACAGCTTGTGAATCAATATGATCAGATAATGTACTCTATCACCCTCAGTACAGACGCTTTCGCAGGTATGGACGGCCACGCTATGAATATTGGCGAAGGTCTGCTACCTGGTGACTCAGTAATGTTCACATTCAACGCAGATAATTATGGTGTTCAGACTTCATTCGATGGTGGCTCTGCAATAGGCTACGATCCAATGTTTACAAGCTCAGGTTTTGACCATGCTTTAATCACAGCCATAGACTCTAGCGATTCGTTCGCTTCTAACGACCACATGTTACTCGATTCAACTGTTGCCAGAATCGTAGATTCTGGAGAACCAGTCGACGCTCTAACCGGCGCTACCGCTGAGTTTGGTGCAGACGCTTCAGAATGGGATGGAAACTATGATTACACCCTAGAGGCACGTAGAGTTAGTGACATTGATGAAGATCAAGATGGTTGCTGGGCAGATAACCCAGATACAGAAAATGATGAATCTTGTCAACCTCGTGTAGGTCAAGGATACGATGTCGGAACTGACAACTGGACTCGGTTATCAAACGTTCAGAATGCTCCGTTCCATCAGGACCTTTACCAATATGGTTTCTCCTTTACTAGCAAGGAAGGTTGGTACAAAGAAGACCAGTACATGAACGATAACGTTGATGGCGTCTGTGATTATGATGACAGTGCCACAACTGAAAGGAATTCAGGAGATACAGAATCTGATGACGATTGTATCAAATTCGCTCCACCTGCAGGTATCTATCAGTGGGTAGAATTCTCTACTATGGATCTTTCAGCTATGGAAAATGTCGTCATGCATGCTTGGTTCAAGATGTGCCAAGCTCACGATTCAGCCTTAGTTTGGCAGATTTCAAATGATGGTGGAGGAACTTGGGATACTTTCTGGGTTTGGGATGAGTCCATCTGGTCCTGTCTAGGTATGAGTTATTGGGGGCATCTAGGTTCATTGTATCAATACGATTGGCTAGGCGCTAATATGCCAGGTGCATACTTTGGTGACGAAACAAACTATCAAACTAAAGTAAGATTCGTTGCTCTAAATGCAGACGATGATGAGGACCTAAATGGTGACGGGTATGCTCCTGAAGAAATGACCGAATGTAATTCAATCTGTGTAGCATACGGTGCATACGCTGAAGAAGGTCAAGGAATTACCGGACACTCATTCGATCAGTTTAGAGTTCAAGGTTCTGAGAGAATATCACGTGATGTTACAGTCACTGACGTTTCTGTTAGAGATAAAGGATTCTTGATTGAAGATGAGCCTTCAGGCGAGGACAAAGACCGTGAAATCAACATTACTGTACAGAATCTAGGTACAAAAGCATACGAAGTTATGCCAATAGAACTCACAGTAACTGATATGCAGGGTAATGACGTAACCAATCAACTAACACGCGATGGTGTTCAGCTCGGCGACCCAGCCGTTCTTGATATTTCACTATCTGGTGAACAGACTTATGGAAACGTCGAAGAGAACCCTGATGACACAGCTCTTTTCATGAAATTCACTGCTTTAGAGCCTAACACATACACCTTGACTGCTACTGCAGTTCCTGGTGATGATCAGATACCAACAAACAATGGAATGTCTGCTACTTTCCGTATCTTGGATTCATTCTTCGTAGATGATGCCCAGGAAGACGGTAGTGTGTACAATACATGGTTTGAAGTAAAGAGAAACTCAGCATCTGACGTATTCGCTGACTATGAAGTCAAGAATTCTGCAGGTCAATGTAACTCTTATCTGAACACATGTAAGGCTTGGTTCTATGGAGACGTATCTGCTAGTGGTCCATCAGGATATGGTCCAAATGGCGATTACAGTTTCATATCTCCAAGTTCATTCGACCGTGATGGTTCCGGAAATATGTACGGTGACGATGCAGCAATCGATTTGAGAGCTGCTTTCGAACCAATACTAACATTCGGTTACATGACTGATTTGGGTAACGGAGACAGAATGGAAGTCAGAGCAACCTCAGAAGGTGTTGGCAATACTAACGATGAGTATTGGGACACTGTTCACTGGGATGTTCTAGCTGAATTCACTGGTTCAACACCAGGTTTCCCATACGCATGGAATGAAGCAACTATCGACTTGAGCTCGTACGCGGGCGAGATAATACATATCGACTTCCGTGTCATAACCGATGGTTCTGATGAAGGAGACGGTATTGCACTCGATGAAATTGCAGTTCTAGGTAACGAATATGCAAACAACATCGGTATCTCTGGTGTCGATACAGATTCACTATCGGCAGCTAATGAAGCACACGATCTTTCTGTAACTGTAACCAACAGAGGTACAGTTTCACAAGATGGTTCAACTGATATCATAAGAGTGTCTGCAGCAATTTACTCTGTAGATGACGATATGACTCCAGTCTGGGAAGCTGATCCATTCACCGTTCCAGTAGAAATGGCTAAAGGAGATTCATACACTGTTAGCAGCGCTAACCCAGCACCCGGCTCCGGCTGGATGTGGGGTGCAGATCTCGACCCAGGTATCTATAATCTGGTAGTATCTGCTGAGCTCAACAGAAATGACGGCACCGCTGATGAAGATGGTTCAGACAACAGTATGTCTATGACCTTGATGCTCGGTGCAACCTTGATGGACGCCTGCTCTTTCAGTGATGAAGATGATGGTCATGGTGACCATGACCACGATTCAGACCACGGCTGTGAAGAGTTCGCACCATGGAACAGTGATCCATATTTGGTCGTTTCAGCTGATTATGACATGAACGATGCTATGGTCTCAATGGACGTTTGTGTCCACGATGACTGCTACGACGTGCTTAACCAGAACACTGGTGGAGAATCATTCTACGGTGATGGAGCTGCATGGACTGGCACAGGTTCAGGAACATACTGGGCCCGTCTAGGTGATGTAGTAGATAACGATGGTAACAAACTAATCAACACTGATGCAATGAACAGTGACCACTGGGGTGTGGAATTCAGCCATGATTACGAAGGCGACGATTTCCACGCAACAGCCTACGTACTTGGTCTAAACCAATATGAGATGGACGTAACCGGCATGTCCGGTTCAGGATCCAAGGCTGTACCAACTTCAGCTACCGGTCTAAGCACCGCTGTACCTTTCGAAGTTACAGTACGAAATCTAGGTGCTAGTTCGGATCAGGCAGTAGTTAACTTTGCAGCTCAATTCCCATCTGGTTCACAGATATCATTAGATGGCGGCGAAGTCGCTAATCTATACTACGTTGGTCAAGATGGCAGCGACACTGTTGTAGCTATTCAACCACCTCTAGGATTCTGGGGTACTGATACTGCAGATCCAAGAAATGGCGACGGCGATAACACTGCTTTCATAGATGCAAATGGTGTTGTAGCATGGCCAAGTGGTACAATGTCTCAGGAAGCTCCTCACGGTTGGGATATAAGCAACCCATCGAAGAGCAGCTGGGGCTTCGATAAGCCACTCGCAGGACCTGCATCTGGAGTCGTATCTCCAGGAGCTAGTATGTCTATGACAATGGAAGTAACTGCAGGACTCGCTGAATGGGCACCACCAGGAACCTATTCACTACAGGCAGATGCTTGTACATGGGCTACATACTCTGAATCTAGTGGCACTTGTGATGGTCAATTCCAAGATGCAGATGGTCAAGCTGACATGATAATTGACAAGCCTGACTTATCAATCGGAAGTTTCTCATGGACAATGAGTGCCTTCGGTTATGTTGCAGACGGACAATGGGTCAAACAGAGCGGTCCAGAAGGCGATAATCTATTCCACTTTGAGGCAGAAATCCTCAATGATGGTACAGAGACAGTCGGCACAGTTACAGTCGGTATCGAGAGTGCTCTCGGTCTAACTGGTGTGCAGATTGGCCTAACATGGACTGGCGATGGTTGGGCAACCGACGGCTCCTATGATTCATTCATAGACTCCGATGGTCACCTACACTTCGCAGCATCAGCCTATGAACTAGGTATCGATGGTCCAGCAGAAGGACAGGGCAGATCAGACTACACATTCAACGTCTTCGTTGACTGTCTATTCGCAGTAGACGAATCCGATGAAGGCAACAACAAGAAGTCGTTTACGATTACTGCTGTAAGGCAGGTCATAACGACACCATCATTCGGCTTAACCGCCCTATCTATGATGGTTAGTGGTTTGATAGCCGCTGTAGGAATCTCACTACGCAACCGCAGAGAAGAAGACCACTAAGGCCTTCTTCCAGCAAAAGGGAAAGGTGCATCGAGAGATGTACCTTATCCTAACGCCCTTTGATGTAGACAGTGTTAGTTTTATCAAGTTGTCAGTGTCAAACTACTGATTCAATTGGCTGAGTTGATTATTGAGGAGATATAGGAAAGAAAGGGGGGTGTTGCGAGGCACCTCGGGCCATTTTGCCTTCATCGGTGGACGCAACAAGGGTGTAAAATTTAGTAATCTTCAATTCACCATTGGGATTCCCAATGATTCTTCCATACTCGGGCTACTGTCTATGTTTAGATCTTCACCATCAGGTATTGCAGATACAATCATGACTGCTTTGACAGAATTACCCATCTCTGGATCCAATCTATATCCCCAAATCATGTTCACATTTTCTGATAAATCTACCTGTAAAGCTCCTACAATTTCATGACAACTTCTCAATGTAAATTCTTTTCCTGCTTGTATATGTAAAATAACTTCTTCTGAACCTTGATAATCAGCACCTATCAATGGATTTCCTAGTAAATTATCGAGTACACTACCTGGGTCTGCATTATTTGAGTGGCCATACATTATTTTCGCTTTACCACCTGCACCAAGAACTCTTTTCACATCTGCATAATCGACATTTATTATCGACGGCACCGTTATAATTTCAGATAATTCCTTTACCATATTGGTTACTAAATCACTCATAACTCCAAACGTTCTGTCTACCGAGTAATTTTTCTGTACTTCTTCATTTTCATTTAACGTTTCGTTGTCAAGTTCTATTACAGTGTCACATTTTTCTTTTAATTCTTTTACTCCTTCCTTTGCTACACTCCTTTTTACAGAACCTTCAACTTTGAAGGGCAATATCGATACACCCACAACCAATTTTTCCATATCTTGTGCTATTTTAGCAACTACAGGTGCAGCACCTGTACCGGTACCACCACCCATTCCAGCTATCACGAAAACCATATCTGATTCTTTAATGTACTCTTCTAAATCCGTTTTAGCTTCTTCTGCAGATCTACGTCCAACGTGAGGGTTTCCTCCTGCACCCCTACCTTTGCAAATTTCAGCCCCTATAACTTTTCTAATAGATGCTTTTGTTTTATTCAAATGAGTCGCATCAGTATTGAGAGCTATCGTCTCTACACTGCTTATATTTCCAACATACAATCTTTCTATTATATTATTTCCAGCACCACCCACTCCAAATATCTTGATTTTTGGTGGTTTAATATATTTAGATAGTTCATCTTCATCGAAGTTTTCAAGACGATCCATCATTCTTTCATTCCTCTCTTAGGTTCCCATGTTTTACGTGCATATGGCTGCGTATCTTCTAACATCTGTATCTCGCTCTTTAGTAGCTTATACTCTCTATCATCTTCGAACATCGCTCTAGCATGACTCCAAATCGATGATTCTACAATTGTGTCTATATTTCCATATCCACCTTCGTAAAGGTGGTAAAGTCTCGCTTTAGCCTGTCTTGATATTTTTACAGTAATCAATTCTTCCGTAGCTGAAGGTGTATGACGATCTAAATATTCGTCCAACGCATTTTGAACCACTTGATTGTAAGATTTAGCTTTCAGAGGATTTTCTGATGCCCAATACTCCAGTTTAGCTAACCGCTCGGAATCCAATCGTACGGTCAACCTTTCTGACTTCAGGGGCTTGATTTCGTTCATTACAATTATAGGGAGAAGAACATAGTATATAAACCTTATTCATTTTGACACACTTTTTGTGTCATATACAATTTTAATTATATAATTTCTGTGTCATAACTGTGTCATAAATGCGGCACATTAATAAAAATAACCTCTCCTTACTGTCTTATTGTGGGCTGTACAAAATGTGAGGAAAACCCAGTTGTTTTCCGTCGATATTCTGGGCAAAATCTATGCAAATCTCATTTCTTTTCATCAATAGAGCAATCTTTCTCTAAAGAATTACGCAGTCAGTTGAAACCATTCTTCGATAGAGAGGATCATCCCAAGAGAGTTTCCGTTGGAGTCTCAGGTGGTAAAGATTCTACAGTAGCACTTTTTCTATTATCTAAGTGGGCTTCTGCTATGAATGTCGAAGTAATCGCATTATCTGTAAATGAAGGCATCTCAGGTTATAGAGATGAATCATTAGAAATCGCAGCCAAAAATTGTGAAAATTTGGGAGTTGAGATTATGGTGAAAAGCTATGAAGAGCTCGTCGGCTCAAATCTCGATCAGATTTTGGAGGAACACCCTCCTGAAGCAACACCATGTTCTACTTGCGGAGTTCTAAGACGCAGAGCTCTAAATCTTCTTGCAAATGAATCTAAATCCGATTTCTTAATTTTGGGCCATAATTTAGATGACTGTGCTCAAACAATTCTCATGAATCATAGTCGTGGCGATATATCTCGATTTTATCGTATGGCTCCACATCGTCGTCGGCAAGATTCAATGGTTCCTAGACTTTTACCATTGAGACGGATTCCAGAGAGGGAGGTTTATCTCTACGCTCTTTTGAAGGAGATTCCGTTTCACGAAGGCGATTGTCCACATGCTAAAGCTGCTCAACGCAACGTTTTTAGAGATATACTTCTGGAATTGGAGAATAATCAACCAGGTACCAGATTCGCTCTTACAAACGGTTTTGATAGAATTAGAGATAATATAGTCGAAGAACAAGAAGTTTACACCTGTCCAAGTTGTGATGAAATAACAGGAACTGAAGGGATGTGTCGTTTTTGCGTCATGGCGGAATCATTCAGCGTTTAATCAATAATCCTTAATATTCTGTTTAAGAAGATGGAAAGCACAAATAACTAAACTATGTCTTATCGTTCCATTCTCTATCAATTCACTTATTTTTGAATAAGGAACTAATTCCACCACTATATCTTCTCCAGGATCCAGATTCTGCTCAGATACTCGTTTTACACCCTCTATAAGCACCGTATGGCAGAGATTATCTTGTATAGCGGGATTCGGCTTAACAGCACCCAAATATCTACTTGTAATTCCTCTATAGCCCGTCTCCTCTTCCAATTCTCTTATTGCCGCCTCTTCAGGTTTTTCATTATTCTCTAATATCCCTCCAGGAACCTCTAATTCTACAGTTTCAGTACCCATCCGGTATTGTTTTACCATTACTACTTCATTATCTTCAGTAATCGGTATTACATTTATCCAATCATTACCTTCTAATCTGTAAAATCGATGCTCTTTTCCAGTTCTCGGTGATTCATAAACTATATCTCTAATCTTGAAGATTCTAAAATCCCCTTTTACTTCTTCAGATATTTTTTTCCAAGGTTCCGGTTCCATTCTATTAATGGTCGTCGTCATCATCATGATGCGCATGGTCAACATGTTCTATTGTTATTTCGAAGATACGGTCTCCATCACCATATGCTTCTGCAGAAGGTATTCTAACTGCCAGTGTCTGTCCAGCCTTCATCCCTACTAATTTAGCATCAAATCCGACGATTAATCCTCGTGCACCATCGCAATCTTCTGAAGGGTTGCCACTTCCATTACAACCTATATTGGACGATGATAACGGATTGTAATGTTTCGATGCACTACTTTCTCTAGGGTAATCACTTTCGTATATTGTTTGATTATTAGTATCAAAAAGATATCCGTCCAGTGAAGGGTCGTCATCACTCTTAACCCATATTCCGATATACCATATATCTGCACCATCTCCAACGTGAATCACATCTCCATAAGAGTCAATTATTTCTAATCTCAATTCTATTTCAGCAGTCACATTAGAATCGTTATTCGATTCTACAGTTATAATCCCATTAGGCGTATCTCCGATATTCGAAGATCCGGATGCTCTTACATGTATTAGTAACGGCTTATGTTTACCTGCTTTCACAGTTATTTCTTCATATCCTTCTTCAATTGATATCTGTCCAAGCCCGTAATTTTTTTCCGTTATTGTATATGTATCGTCTTCATCTCCAGTATTCGTTACGAGTAATACAAAATCAGTCTCTTCTTCTGCAGGGGTTTTATGATCGTTACTTAATGCTCTAACCCCAACTCCATATATGTTGGATATGGGATTGTCTTCAGGTTCGTCATTATTGCTCATTAACCATAGAATTCCTCCAGTTATAGTACTAACAATCATTAACCCGACAACAGCTATGGCAACAGTAGGTTGAATGGCCATTCCAAGCTTCGCTTTCTTATCCTCACTACTCTTATTGCTACGTGCTCGATTTTTTCTTCCACGTGTCGTTCTAGCCATGTTATCGTTATTCCCGCTCTCCATTCCTGTTTTTAAAACTTTGTAAAAATCATTAGTTTTCTATTTCCCACCAGACATAGAATTTCAATATGGTGTCATAATCTCCTGTACTATCTCCATCACCATCAGCAATTAGATAAACAACACTATAGCGATTCTCTTCGTTAACGCCATCATTGAATATATCGCCGTTAATGGTTAGTGTTGTCCAGTCATTCCAGAGGGCAAATCGGAAATTTAGCGATTTATCCGAATCGCTCGTTCCATCTACATCTAATTGGTCATTGTAATCATCATCATAGTATGTAAAAGTACCATCTTCATCGTACATCTCAACCGTAAAATTCTGTTCAGTTATATGGTCTAACACATCAAATTCAACAACTAATGATCCAGACCAAGATGAAGTTTCATCCCATCTTTCACTGTAATATGGTCCATCAAACCCCTCCGTTATGACTTTGATATATGGGTCAACAGTACTGAGCCAATCTGGATCACCACTAACTTCCCACTCAACAAAATCCATTTTCATGACTAAATTACCATATGGTGCCATATCTTCATTATCGAACGTCCCATCATCGTCAGTATCATTAGATAGAGGATCTGAATACTTCACATACCAGCCCCAATAAGTTAATCCTAATACTTCTTCACCATCCAGTAATCCATCATCATCTGTATCATTCAGATTAGGGTCTGTACCTAATGCTAATTCTAAATCATCATCAATTTCATCAGAATCTGTGTCGCGTAACCTTGGATTTGTAAAATAGATGTTCACTTCTTCACCATCCAGTAATCCATCACCGTCGGTATCATTGTTCAGAGCATCTGTTAAATAATCTAGAATCTCATCTCCATCTTTCAATCCATCATCATCTGTATCGTCGTCTAGCGGATCGGTAAAGTAATCTTCCCATTCTTCATAATCTGTTAATCTATCATCGTCGGTGTCGACATCTAAAGGGTCAGTTCCATACATCAAAAGCTCACGATAGTCATTCAGCCCATCTCCATCAGTATCTGATAATAACGGGTCTGTATCGAACATTTCTATTTCATCATTATCGTCCAGTCCATCTCCGTCAGTATCGCTACTCAAGGGGTTAGTTCCCAATACATTAATCTCATAGTTATCATTCAGAGTATCACCATCAGTATCTGCTAACAATGGGTCGGTACCTGAAGTGTGCACTTCATATCCGTCACTTAGTAAATCCATATCGGTATCGGGTCTGTTAGGATTCGTTTCGTGTTCAAGTTCTAATCCATCATCCAATCCATCATCATCAGTATCTGCACTCAGTGGATTCATTTCTAGGTCAATTTCTAATTTATCATGAACATTATCATCGTCGGTATCGATATCTAAAGGATCTGTCTGATAATCATTTATTTCTTCACCATCCAGTAAACCATCTCCATCTGTATCGGCAACTAATTGGTCGGTTTGCCAAGTATTGTATTCTTCATAGTCATCAAGACCATCTCCATCGGTATCTGTTAATGTCGGGTCAGTTTTGTAAATTTTTATCTCATCATAATCAGTTAGTCGATCTCCATCGGTATCTGGATTGTTATATTCCGTTTCACCGAATATTTCTTCATAACTTTTCAGTCCATCTCCATCCATATCCCAGTAAAGGAACGAGGCGGGTGCAATTATCAAGAAAGCTGCAATTATGGCTGAAAGCTCTACCCTCATACATTAGTCAGTTTTCAAGGTAGCATATTAAACAATCGATTTTCTCTTTTTATCAAGATTAGAGGTTGTTATGCGACCCATCGCAAAAACCGTTCGGATCTTTGGTCTGTTTACACATACAGAACCAAACCTCCTTTTCCTCTTCAAAGTTAGTCTTTACTGAGACTAAACCGGTCTCAGTATCTCGATGCGCCCCATCACAAAATGGTTGTTTTTTTGAATATCCGCAGCTACACCAAGATATCCATCCAGAAACTTTCTCACAGACCGGTTTAGTACCGGCAATTCGTTTCTCTTTCATAAGGTCTCAATCAGAGGCTTAATTTTAGTGTTTACGTAGCTCTATCAATCACTCACTAGGCTTCTCTTCTATTTCCAGCATTTCCGCTAGTTTTACAATTCCGAAGGCCCAAATGAATCCACCAATAATCTTGGCTGCAGTCATCTGTGCAGTGATGTTCCAATTTACAGCACTACCGATATCCATACTGAATCCCATAAACATCGGCAAAAAAACACCCCAAGCCAAAGTTGGAAATACTAATGAATCAACGAAACCTGAAACAACATTCGATCCGTTAATTCTCAAGATTCTCTCTTTATCTCCTAATAGTTGATAGATGTATGTATCGGCCACACCGGCACAGAAGAATGCACAGGTAGATGCCAATGCAATCGCCTTGACAATATCCCAAGGCGCACCATCCCAACCGATAACTTTCAGAAATAGATTAACTACTAATGAGAGTAATGAACCTCCAACAATCAACTTCATCATGTTCTCCCAGAGATCCTCTTTCCACATCTCATGTAGGAAATCACGAGATGTCAAATCTAAACCGATTAGAATTAACGATGTGAAGAAAACCACCTGTATTTTCCCAATCACACCCCCTAAATCTGCGACCACTTCAAGCCCCCATTTGGCTACCACAAGGTTGGCGATAACAATCGCCCCTAGGTACATTCCAATCAGGAACTTCTCTCTATTCATCAGTGTAACCTTCTGCGTAATGCGATACCTAACATCGCAAGGATACTGACTATCAGTTCAAAGCCAGGTACCCAAACGAACATCATCTCTTGCAGATATCCATCAGCTTCGACATCATATGGGCGCGTTATACCATACTGCTGTGTCCTACTTCCGTCCATATTTTCGGTATAGGCAGCACAATCCTCACTTTCGCGGTCGTCAGGTCTATATGAATGTAATACCATTTCATCTCCACCATCCAGTAGGCCATTATCATCCATGTCATCAACTTTCAAATCCCATTGACAATTTCGCTCCACATCATAGTATGTATATTCGCCACCGTTATCCATCACATCTCCTAGGTTGACACTGAATACTATCTGGTCATCTTCCGGTTCCTCAGGACATTCTTCATCTGTATCATCTTCATCATCTGTACAATCCATAATACGGACCTCCAACTCTTCAAACTTTCTTTCAAAATTATAATCATTTTCTGCAACCCACATCGTCCTCCATCTATGTATCTCTTCATTTTCATCGTAGGTACTTTCAAACGGACATCTCTCTACATCATCATCACATTCGAAATTCATCTCGCTGGCCTGCCTTTCTGAAGTTACTTCTGGACTATTTATTGTGAATTCATCTCCATAGAACATAGACATTCTTATCACTTCATGGTTTCCATTACTATCGGCCTCTTTCGCTCTCATCTCTATCTTACTAATTAGAATCCCCATTTCTCCAAACTCATAGCCAACCATCTGCTCTCCCCAGTTTGGATAAACTCTAAAATCTAAATAGAAATAGTAAGTTTCATTCTCACCGGTCACGTTCAGTAACCAGTGATCCGCTTCCACTCCACTAGGGTGGTCTTCCGGTGCAGTCCAAGTCAATATAGGACTATAATCTTCCACCACTACTGAACCTGTCATACTCGTATGGTAACCACAATAATATTCGTAGGTCCCCGTCATGTTTCCAGCATTACAACTGTACGACTCTCCCGAAGGTATGTTACCGGAGTTAGCACAGTCTCCCGGTGCCTCTCCATCCCATACTATACTATGTGTATAACTATCATAGTTGTACCAAGTAATCATCGCATCTCCAACCGTCACAAGCAATTCATCTGGATTGAATTGCATGTTACTTATCTCTACTGGATTAGCGTTATCATCTCCATCATCATTTCCTAACCAATTCAAGTCACGCACCGGATCGCCATAGTATGGTATCTCATCAACACCCCATGTAGTCATCTCCATATTCATTCCCTCCATCTGGTAATGCACGTATAGGTTGTACAATGTACATCCATATTCTTCTTCTCCTTCATCCGGACAGTTGGGTCCCTGACGCGTATATTTTTGGGTAATTACGGTCTCTCCCTCTTCTTCATCTTCCATACAGACTTTGAAATGAACATCATATAGCTCTCGGTTGTTGTCCTGTCTGACTTGATACTCTATCAAACAGATCCCCATATCCTCTTCACCTTCACCGCCACCCATTAAATCTCCAAAGTTCGGATATTCGTAATGAATCTGGTAACCATATTCGCCATCATGTAAACCTTGTATCAGTTCATCATCAGTCCAATCACCAAAGTAATGCTCCATGAAATAGTGAACGTCGAGTTCATCAAAGTCGGGAGAGTCGCCCGAGTATTCACAGCTGTCATCATCTTCATTCGCTTTCTCCCAATAGTTATCCGCTTCAGGATCCATACAACCACTGAATATGCAACTGCCATCATCTTCATCAGCCGTTTCATTATAGTTGTCCGCTTCCTCATCCGTACAACCGTAGCCAGGGTATTCACAACTGCCATCATCTCTCGTAGCATCTTCATTATAGTTGTTCGCATCCTCATCCATACAACCATCTATGTATTCACAACTGTCATCATCTTCATTCGCTTTATCCCAATAATTTTCCGCTACAGGATCCATACAGCCACTGAATATGCAACTGCCATCATCCGTATCGGCTTCTGAATTGTAGTTGTCCGCTTCATTATCCATGCAACCTAGAACAGGGATTATGCATGACCCATCATCATCAGTAGCATCATCATTGTAATTGTCTGCCAGCTCATCCGTACATCCCTTTACACAATCATTACCATAGACTAGTACATTTTTTGAGAATCTATTATATGTCTCAGTTAATGTTGTACCATCCTCTTCTCTCTCCATTGTTAAGACATCATTAGAGATTGTTAATTTTGTATCAACACCTTGATGCACATCACTATTCGCATCTGTCCATGATGTGGTAAATTGAGTTCCTGTACCACTGTATGCTAGAGTAATCAGAGTCTTATCATAACAGGTAGTACTGGCTGCAACATTCGGGTCCATTATATGTTCTAAATAGTTGTAAGGCATGTACATAATCATGTTTCCAGAAGTTTCACCACTCGCTTCTATGCTGAAAAAAACAGCCGTTGTTCCATCAAGGGTGTATGTTCCTTCAAACACATTTACTGGGTTCGTTTTGTCCTCTTCCTCTGCTGGAAGGAATTGATCTATACAGCCTGTTGTGGCTGTCAGAATCATCACACTAGCTAATAGGTATGCACCAATTTTCATAATCTTCTTAATCAAATATGGATATTTAACTTGCATACTAACGCTACTATCCGCGAGCGCACGCGTACGATAGAGCGAACCTAGGCTCCTCTGTTCAAATATCTCTTAAATTTGAATTTTTAAGTTCAAATATGGTCGTTTTTCAGTTCGTTATTCGACGTAAAATTCTTTTTTATAGAGAATCGAACGGCATTTCCGTGTATACTACTAATTTTTTACCATTATTTTAGGTGGGACACCGTCTAAAAATTAAATATTAAATACACTCATTTCTATATCTTAGACTCTGTGTTTTGTAGGAAGAACATAGAAAGAGGAATGAAAATGTTTTCAAACGCGAATCTATCAAAGATAGCTAGCGGTCGAGTTTGGGTCTTAGCCCTATTCGCTCTCGCCACAGTTTTATTGGCAGGAGCACCAGGTGCTGAAGCAGCTACAGTCGAGATAACCTCGGCTCCAAGCAACCCAGATAACGACCAGAGCCCAAGCGTCGAGTTCACAGTAACTGACGCCACGGGAGATGTCACCACCGAATGTCTATTCGATAATAGTGATTGGGCAGATTGTACCAGTCCTTATCAAATGACTGATTTGAACGATGGTGATCACTACTTCTCCGTAAGAGCCACTGACGATACAGGCACTAATGGAGCAGGCCACGATTGGCATAT
>CEVQ01020577.1_pt1 | contig 39884 bp, 36 predicted proteins | sample 356551 | NCBI WGS metagenome assembly CEVQ01 (sample SAMEA2623756, study PRJEB7988) | marine metagenome | biome: marine biome (ENVO:00000447); feature: mesopelagic zone (ENVO:00000213); material: "saline water (ENVO:00002010), including plankton (ENVO:xxxxxxxx)" | depth 250 m | reverse complement strand
GTATGTACCGTTTCTATTGTTAAGTCTCCTATCTTGAACTTCTCTCTATCTTTTATATACTGGTCAACGGTAAATGTCGCTAATTCGTGTGCTATAACTTTAGCTCCCGTTTCACTAACAATTTTTCGATTTTCAGCTATATGATCTCTATGTCCATGAGTGTTAATCACAGCAACAATCTTCATCATCATTTCAGAGGCCATTTCTAACAATTTTTTAGCCTCAAAACCGGGATCTATAATCGCTGCCTCACCACTCTTTTCACAACCTAAGATGTATGCGAAGTTTTCCATCGGTCCAACCTTTATCTGTCTAACAATCATAGAAATATTCCCAATATTTTCTTGAATAGAGAATATATTGACGATATCTGCCCCATTTCACTCTCACTTTCTAATCGTTCTTTGGCCATTCTATCAACTTCTCTAATCAAATCTATAACTGCCGGTGTGTTCAAATCATCATTCATACTATTTTCCATTTTTTCCAGAATCTCCAACAATAATGTTGATTCTATTTCTCTCTTTTCATATGTCATCGATTTCTTAGCTATGCGATTTAATTTTTGATACTCCTCACAGGCCTTTTCAAAAGCTCTAATATCAAAAGGTGTATTTTCACGATAATGGTGCCCGAGTAGGTAAAACCTCATTTGCATAGGTTCATATTTTTTAAATATCTCAGAAAGCGTCAATCGTTGTTTTCCCGATTTCGATAATTTTCCTTCGGCATCTTCCATCAATCCATTATGCACCCAAAAATTACAATATTCTTTTTCAAATACACATTCTGAAATAATTATTTCAGATTCATGATGTGGATATATCAGATCCACACCACCACAATGAATGTCCAAGGGCATTTCCAGTATAGATGAGGCCATCATTACACATCCCGAATGCCATCCAGGTCTTCCAGGTTTCAAACCTTCAATATTCCAAGTTTCCCCTCCTGCTAGTTCAGGCCCCCATAGCATGAAATCGTACGGACTTCTTTTAGGTCCTGTATCAACCCCTATCTCAACAATCGCTTCATCTATACTGCTACCCAATAGCTTTCCATGTTTTTTTGATTCAACTTTCAAGTAAACTCCCTCTTCCGTTTCATAGGCTTTTCCTATATTTAGAAAATCTTTCGTAATTTCAGCTATCTTTTCCACATATTCTGATGCTTTTGGTGTGTAACGAGGTTCTAAATTTCCCAAAGTTCTCATTTGCGTTTTGAATTTTTCTGTATATTCTTCAGTTATTTCCTTTTCACTCTTTCCAAATTTCAAGGCAGTTTGTGCTGTTTCATCAGACACATCAGTAATGTTCTGTACATGCATTACTAGATGTCCATTGTATTCTATCCACCTTCTCAGTATATCAAAAGCAACATATGATTTTGCATGACCTAGGTGCGACTCAGAATAAACAGTCGGACCGCATACATACATTCCTACTTCTTTCTTAGCGGGACTGAATTCTTCAATAGTTTTACTTTGAGTGTTATATATTTTCATCCCTTATCGCCACCACCACGTGCACAAATATTCTCCTCATTTGGCCACGCACCCCCTCTAAGCATATCTGTAGTATACATCTTTGCTTCATATCCTATACTTTCCAAGTATGACGTAATTCTATAATTTTGAGACGGCACTAAAATTCCAATTTTAGATCCTCTTTTTGCACTACTAACTGCTCTGTCAAACAAACTCTGCCAATCTTTACATCCAGGTTCAATTACCCATGGTCCAATTTCATAATATTTTTCATCCCCTTTAGCCATAATATAACTCTGTACTTCTCCACTGTCTGATATCTTAGCCAACGCCATCTCAGGTACGGTTTTTTTAAATTCAGCAAGAAGTTTCTTTCTATCTCCTCCAAATTGTCTTTCATCTATCTCTGTAATATTTTCCCAACATTCATCAATCGAAATTATATCTTCAGATTCAAATACATCAAATGGTTGCATGCTGTTTTCATCCATTTTAAATTCAAAATACGTTGACATTCCTGCAGGAATAAAATCAAACTTTCGATAAAATGACGCAGCCGGCATCAGTGAATGAACTTTGATAGTTTCGCATTTATCTAAAATCTCTATTGATTTTTCAACTAACAATCTTCCAATTCCAGATAGACGTTCTTCTTCTTTTACAACTACATTCCCAATAGTGCCTATCTTTCCAAAATCCAGGGCAGTAGAAATACCAATTAATTTCCCCTCTTCTTTTGCCACCATGCTTCCTCCAATCCTGCATAACCTTTCCCAATCTTCAGTTGTGTTGGACCAGTCTTCTTTGTCTGTTAGTTCCACAGCGTCTCGAATATCCTTTTCATCCATCTCAGTTATTTCAATCAATTTCGACACCTTCATCGCAATCCATTTGTCCAAATGTTAGATATTTATCTTCTTCTCTTTTCAGTTTAAATCGACAACTCCCATATCCATAATCTTCCCCCCCATACCAATGTGGGCAATCTTTACATTTCAACATTAATCACTCTCAATGAACAAGATTAATGAAGATATGCATCAATGAAATATTATAATAATATGGCTCTTATACTGTCAACATGAATCAACTCTCATCCGTCGTGTTCGCGCTTATGATGATTTTAACTTCTATGAGTACAGGCTCTATCGGTTTAGAGGAGATTCCAAATAAAACATCATATTCTAACAGTTTTGCTTTTGATGGTAATGACACTCTAAATCGAACTAACACATTCCCCTTCGATGTTCTTTTCGATGATTACCATGAATATTATGAAGTCGTTTCACAATTACAAGTATTCGCCAATGATTTTCCCGATATTGTTGAATTCTACACTCTTACAGATATAATTCCAGCTGGTCAAACTTGGCAAGGAAATGAAGTCGTCGGCGTTAAGATATCCGACAATGTCGCTAATGAACCCGATTTTTATGACGATCCAAATGAAGAGACTTTCTTCATAGTCGGAAACCATCATGCTAGAGAGTGGATGACCGTTGTAACTCCTTTATATTTTATTTATTATTTAACGCATTTTTATGGAATGGATCCCACTGACAATGACGGCGACGGATTGATTAATGAAGATCCTATTGATGGCGTAGATAATGATGGTGATGGCGAACAAGGCGGTCGTGTTGATGAATCTGGCCGAGCGTTATTCGATGGTATTGATAATGATGGTGATGGAATAATAGATGAAGGTATCGATGAAGATCCAGATGAAGCACGAGTTACACACTTGGTAAATCATAGAGAGATATGGATTATTCCGATTCTAAATCCAGACGGATATCAATACGATCGTGAAGATCCAAGTCGTTTCTGGCGTAAGAATATGCGAGATAATGATGAAGATGACAGATACGGTGGCGAGTGCGATGGTGTGGACATTAATCGAAACTATCCCTTCGAATGGTCACATAATACACAGTTCACAGCCCTTATTGGAGATGATTTAGAACCTGAAGTTACGGTTGATGATGATAATATTTGCTCAGACGTTTATCACGGTCCACGAGATAATAATGATGATGATGGTGATTGTCAGCCAATAGTCCCGGGCATTTCATGTAATATTGGTGATCAAAATTCTGGCGACATTACACGAGTGGATGAAGACCCTCCAGATGCGCAACATACTGACGATGACGAAGATGGAATGATAGATGAAGATCGTGAAGGCGGTTTCTCTGAACCAGAGACTCAAGTTATCGAATATCTAACATGGAGATTAGATATCTATGAAGATTATCCACAGGATCAATATCTAGAGGATTATCAGAATGGTATAGAACGAAATAATTGGCCAGATATGTTCATGCAATCTATGGATGGTCAAGTAATTCGTACATATCGTACAGAAGCTCACGACATGAAACACAACATCATGAACGCAGTTTCATACCATTCTTGTTCAAATCTTTACATTTGGCCATGGGGTTACAAGGATCAAGATCCACCTCATGAACTTTACATGGAAAATCAAGTAAAACCATTGATGAATCTAACGGGTTATGGTAACTGGAAAGATCAAGGAGGGTACAAAGTCTCTGGCGATATCAATGATTATCAATATGGAATGCAAGGTTCATTTTCATACACAGTCGAATTGAACAGTTGCGGTAGTCAAGGAAGTCTTCAGGGAGGGTTCCACGCAGATCCATTATTGATTCGACCAACTGTACGAATGCATCTGTTGACTAATATGTATCTATTGGATGAGTCTCCAGAAGCTAGAATTGGTCAGATGTTCCCTGATTATGGCGATATCAATGGTCCTGGTGTTCATTCACCCGATGACACAATGATGCCTGAATTAACCATCCTTTCTTCTAAAGGAGATCTTATTGGATTCCAATCAGATAGCGAAGTCGATTTTGGGGATTATTACGCAAATGACGATCTTCCAGTAAGAGTTCAAGTTGAAGATGCTCAATACATGTTACAAGATTCATTGGTTCTACATTATCGAACCGACGAAATGCCAGAAGGCACTTGGAATGAATTACCTATGCACTGTGTCTTTGAATGTGATATCAAGGATTATTCCGATTATAGTGATAGTTTCACTATACCAAGAAGAGATTCTGTTTTCAAAGCTTTGATACCCGCAACAGAAGATTCTACAAATATTCAATTTTTCGCAGTCGCTCAAGACTCTAGATTGGCTAATGATTTTGGCGGAGGTTTCGTATTTACGGGTTACGGGGAGCATGATCCTGTAGAAATTTTCGTGGATGATATTATTGGTTTCGGAAATTCAGTTGTTGATGCTATATCTGTCGGATTAATGATGATTGTAATGTATGGTGTTGTTTGGGGTGGCCTTTACCATTTCATCGGTATTGCAGCAGCAGCTGATCGCAGGAAGGCGCAGTGAGTGAAGAAGAGCAGGGTGGCGAGGTCTTCTCCTCACGACTCGGTTTAGTTTTAGCCGCTATAGGTGCCGCTGTAGGTACAGGTAATATCTGGCGTTTCCCAAGAGAAGCGGCAGCCAATGGAGGGGGGTCTTTCATGATTGGTTGGTTATTATTTCTATTTTTATGGTCAATACCATTATTGATGGCAGAATTTGCAATCGGTAAGAAAACCCGTCTCGGAACAGTAGGTGCATTACGAGATATGGGTGGCCGACGTTTCACATGGATGGGGATGTGGATGGTCTTCGTTTCAACAGCAGTCGCTTTCTATTATGCAGTTGTAATGGGGTGGACTATTCGTTATTTCTGGGTCGCTTTCTCAGGAGAAATAAGTACTGCTACTGACACTGCTGCTACTGAAGCGTTATGGAATGATTTCATAGGTAATCCACTCGAAGTTATTATGTATCAACTAATTGCAGTTACAGCTGCAGGTACTGTTGTTTATTTCGGTATCAAAGGAATCGAAACTGCCAATAAAATCTTACTTCCTACTCTGGTCGGTTTCTTGGTTTTAACACTAATTTATCCATTCTATCTCGATGCAGGTGCTGCTTCTCAAGGATTACGCTTCCTTTTCATTCCACAACCTGAATATTTATTGAAAAGTGAAACTTGGATTCGTGCATTAACACAGAGTGCTTGGTCTACATCAGCAGGTTTCGGTACTGCTATTACATACGCAGTTGCCATGCGTAAAAAGGAAGACGTTTCTCTTAATGCATTTCTAACAGGACTCGGCAACAATAGCGTTTCTTTGATTGCAGGTGTAGCAGTTTTAGGCACTGTTTTTGCACTTTCCGATACAACTGCTGACGGTCTAGCTGCGGTTGAATCAGGTTCTTCAGGATTAACATTTATTCACCTTACTGCATTATTTGCTACAGCTGGAGGAATTGGCCGTTTCATTGGAGCAATCTTTTTCCTTTCTATGTCTTTCGCAGCTTTAACATCTTTAGTTTCCAGTATAGAGGTGGCATCACGTAACTTCATGGATGCAGGTTGGAAAAGAGAAGAAATTGTAAAATACGTCACAGTCGCAGTTGCGTTTGCAGGTTTACCTGCAGCAGCAAGTTTACATTTTTTAGACAATCAAGATTTTGTTTGGGGAACTGGCCTTCTGGTTTCGGGCCTGTTCGTTGCATTCGTAGTTATTCAGTACGGAGCTTCTGATTTTCGTAAAGAATTTATCAATCATGAATATAGCGATCTTTACATCGGTAAATGGTGGGATTTTATAATTAGATACATCTTTCCACTTGAATTTATCGTTGTTTTCAGTTCATTTTTAATTGAAAAATGGGGTCAATCAGGACCATCTCCAATAGGTGGTCTGGATATTGGTAAATTCACAATCTTATCTTTACTAATTCAATGGGGTGCAGTAATCTCTCTAATGTTATATTTCAATAATAAGATAGCATCCGACATTAAATCAGGTCCTATGTCTGTTGCAGAAGATGAACCAATTCTCGATGCAGAAGATGTTTAGATATTTATCTTCTTATAATCGTTGTTCCACATTTACCACAGAATTTTTGTCCAGGCGTTAAATCCGAACCACACGAGTTACAACTCTTTACTGCATTATCATTTTTCGTCGTTTGACCGCAACTTCCACAAAATTTCTGTTCTTCATTAAGTTGATTGCCACAGTTGGAACAATTATTCGAAGCTAAAAATTGAGAACGTCTAGATTTTCTAAGTCTAAATCCACATTTACCACAAATTCTAAAATTAGATGGCACTCTAGCATTACAATTTTCACAAACGATAGAAAACGCATCGAATTTGTACACTTCTTCAGATATAGGCACTTCTTCAGCTATCACCGTAGCACCAACTCCCGATACAAACAAATCTCTAGATTCAAAATCCCCACTATCTGTAACTTCAACTATATCTTGTTTATCAACTGAATATGATTTTCCTTTAAACGATCTATACATCAGTTCAACTGTCAACGGAATAAGTCCTTTCGATTTCGGGTATAATTCAATTTCTAAATCTAATTCTTCTCCAGATTCCAAAATATCAATTATAGTTGTCCCCCGTATTACAAAGTCATCTGAAAAATTTACAGATATTTCTTGAGCCACGGCATTTCCTAAATTGGCTAATTTAAATTCAATTTTACTCCATATTTCAGGTTTTATCGATTCTTTCGTTTTTGCCTTTATTACTAAATCTGGACGAGCTCCTTTAACAGTCGATTTTACAGCTTTCAATGCATCATCAGCTTTTGTTTTCGCCTCTGAAAATTCTCTTTTATTCAATAAAACTCTAGCTTCTTTTAGATTTTTAATTGCTGCTGCGACCCCAACTCCTTCTCTTCGGGCATTCTTTATCTTAATCTTTACAGTTTCTATATGTGTTCTAACTTGAGCGCCTTCATCTTCTACACTTCTAGCCATTTTTTCAGCTTTCTTTGAAAATTCTACACATTCTTTATATTTTCCTTCTTTAAACGCCGTCTTAGCTTTCTTTAAGAATACTAAAGGCTCCTTTATGTCTAATTTCATTTTACGTGCAGTTTTCAAAACACTTTTAGCAGATTCTAAAGCATCCGCACCTTTCATTATTTTTACAGATTCTAATGAATTTACGTTAATGGATTCTAAAGCTCTAACAGCTGCATTACGTACAAGATCGTCTCCATCATTCTTTAATTTATCTAATCCCGGTATACTCTCTTTTACCAATTCTACATTATCTTCTCCAATCGCCCCAATCAAATTAGCAGCCTCTTCTCGAATTTCCCATCGCTGACTATTCAATTCCTTAGACAATCTAGGAATTGCATTTTTCAATGAGGATGGATTTGTTTTTGCTATCTCGAAACCAACTTTCATCAATTCTATTTTTGCACTTCCATTATAATTAACTGAATTTTTAATTATAAGCGATATTTTTCTTCCAATCTTTTCTTCATTACCTTTTGATAATATTATCAGCGTATTTGCAATTTCATGATATATTTCTTCATTCCCACTTTCAAACACCAATGAAATATCTTTAACCAAGTTCGATGCCAATCTCGGTTTCTTTTTCGATACAGCATTAATAATTCTTAAACTATTTTTTGTTACATTTTCATTCTTACTAGCGACCGTTTTCTTCAATATTTGTAAGGCGAGCTTAGGACTCACTTTCGATAGAGATGTAAAAATATCTGCATATTTTTTAGTACTTTCTTCATCATACAACGTCATAGATTTTACTATACTTGAAATATATTTTTCTATTTTATCTGGTTTTTTAATCGATGCCTTAGTAACAAGTTCTAGAGCTGCTAATCTACTATGTGTATGCTCATCTTTAGCTATAGAAGCAATATCTACCATATATTTATCAAAAGCTTCAGAATCTCTATCAAATAATTTAGATAGTAAAGTTAAGCATTGATGTCTTACTAATGGCGAACTATCAACTGTAAATTCTAAAATATCTTCTAAATAAGATGCAACTAATGAATCAATAACTAATTCTGATAATTCTTGTAAAATTTCAATTTTTCTCTCTGGAACTTCCGAAACAAACTCTTCCAAACATCTTTCTATATGAGGTGCGTAACGGGCCTTTCTAATACGACTTCCGAAACCTCCTACTACCATCTAATCGTATAGGTTTCACTTCAAGGGGTTTTTATAGTTAGTGATGCGCCTTTATTTCTTTTATTCTTCTTCTTCAACAACTTCATAATCTGCATCAACTACATTAGAATCATCTTCAGTTTTCTCTTCAGTTTCTTTATTTTTGTCCTCTTCTTTTTGAGCCTCTTCAGCAGCTTGTTGATATATCATCTGACCGATAGCTTGCGTAGCTTCTTGATATTTTTCAACAGATTTTTTCAAAGATTCTAGATCATCACTTTTCAACTGTTCTTCTAATTCTTTCTTTGCATCTTCAACTTTATTTTTAGTATCTTCATCAACTTTATCTCCAAGATCTTTCAATGCCTTATCTGTTGCATATATCAGAGTCTCTCCTTGATTTCTAAGCTCTATCATTTCTCTTAATTTTTTATCTTCCTCTGCATACTTTTCAGCTTCTTCAATTTTTTCATTAATTTCATTTTCAGTCAAAGTTGATTTCGCCGTTATATCTATTTTTTGTTCATTTCCAGTACCTAAATCTTTTGCAGATACATGCAATATTCCGTTAGTATCTATGTCAAATGTTACTTCAATTTGAGGTATTCCACGAGGTGCAGGTGCAATACCGACAAGTTGAAATCTTCCCAATGTCACGTTATCACTCGCGTTAGTTCTCTCACCTTGTAATACATGTATTTCAACGGCCGGTTGATTATCTGCTGCCGTTGAGAATATTTGTGATTTATTTTTCGGTATCGTCGTATTTCTTTCAATTAAAGGTGTTGAAACACTACCAAGAGTTTCAATACCTAGTGTTAAAGGAGTAACATCCAATAGTAAAACGTCTTTTACATCTCCAGCTAAAACGCCTCCTTGAAGTGCGGCACCCATAGCTACACTCTGCATAGGGTCAATACCTCTTTCTGCCTTTTTTCCTATAATTTTTTCAAATCTTTCTCTAACAGACGGCATTCTAGTTGGCCCACCTACTAAAATTACATTATCAATTTCAGAATTCTTAATTTTAGCATCTTTAATAACTCGTTTTATCGGCGCTTCACATTTCTTTAAAACAGGATCGATAAGTTCTTCCAATTTAGCTCTCGTTAATTTCACTTCTAAATGTTTCGGTCCTGTTGAATCTTGCCATAGATAAGGTAAATTAATAGTCGTTTCAAGAGCATTTGTCAAATCAATTTTTGCTTTTTCTCCAGCATCTCTTACTCTCTGTAAAGCTCCCGAATCAGTACTCAAATCTATTCCATTTTCTTTTTTAAATGATTCAACTAGATGGTCAATAATCATTTGATCCATATCTGCTCCACCTAATTTCGTGTCTCCACTTGTCGCTAACACTTCAAAAATATCTTCACCTATATCCATCAAAGTAACATCAAAAGTACCTCCACCTAAATCCAAAACAATAACTTTACTTTCTTCTTTTTTATCCAACCCATATGCCAATGCTGCTGCGGTTGGTTCATTTATAATTCTTTCAACTTCCAAGCCAGCAATTTTTCCAGCATCCTTTGTTGCTTGTCTTTGATTATCATTAAAGTATGCAGGGACTGTAATGACGGCCTTTTTTATTTCTGAACCAAGATAAGCTTCTGCATCACCCTTTATTTTTTGTAGTATGAAGGCTGAAATTTCTTCTGGAGAATATTCATCCTTACCTATCTTTATTCTTTCAGAAGTTCCCATTTTTCTTTTCACATGTATAATCGTTTTATCGGGATTTAAAACAGCTTGATTTTTAGCTGCATTTCCTACCAATCTCTCTCCCTTTTCCGTAAATGCAACAACAGAAGGAAACATTTTCCCTCCAAACATTGATCCTTCTGCTGAAGGTATTATCGCAGGACGCCCTCCTTCGAGATAGGCGGCCTCTGAATTTGTCGTTCCTAAATCTATTCCCAATATATGTTCTTTACTCATTTTATTCTTCTCCTTCTTTTCGTTTTGATACTATAACTTTTGCAGTTCTAAGTACTTCTCCATTTAGAAGATACCCTTCTCTTACAATCTCAATAATTTTCTCTGTTTCCCATTCATCATTTTCTATCGCACCAACTGCTTCATGTAATTTAGAATCGAATTCCTTTCCTTTTCCTTCTATCTTAATTACACCATGATTTTCCATTACATTTTCAATCTGTTTATTGAGTGTGTTTAATCCTTCTAAAACATCATCAATTCCATTATATTTTGCATTTTTTGCCGCTTGCATCGAGTCTAAAATATCTAAAAATGGATTAATAATTTCACCCTTTATTCTCATTCTGTCGTGTTCTATATTTTTAGCAACCCTCTTTCTATAATTATCGAAATCAGCAGCTAAACGAATAAGCTGTTCCTTAACTTCATCAACACTTTCATCCGATTCATTTTCAATTTTTTCATCTACTTTTTCATCAACTATTTCTGTCTCATTCATGATTACGTTCTCTTCAGTAATCAACCTCAGGTTGTTAACTGTCTCTAGCGCGAAGTTACAGTATATATAAAATTATCTCAAAATTACTTATTTTAATCCAAATTTTCTTCTCGCTTCTGCCATACGATCCCGATATTCTTTCGGTAATTTATATCGTGCTAATTGCTCAAGTCTAGTCCAATTTCTTTGAAATTCAGATTTCGATGGCGTATCATATAATTCTTCAAATTCTCTAATATCGCTAATTATTCCGTATAGATAAAATCCAAAAGTCGCAGTTGAAATTATCCCTATCACTAAAATCCAAATAATGTAATTACCAAACATTTCCGTTATTGTTGTAGGATTCCAAGTTTCATCTGGATAAAATTCTCCCACAATGCCCAAATAAAATAACGCTGTCGACAAAATAAATCCCAGTGTACAAACATTCTGCATGTTTTCTTGAAGCCATTTAAGAAATTCTTCCTTGTTTTTCATCATTTTTACACCACTACGGCTATGTAAAAAGATTACTGATTAATCCAAACGGTATCTTTTTGAGCATTGTTTACACAGGGGGATTATGAAACTCGCCGATAGGATGGATTGTTTAGGTACAGAAACGGCCTTCGCTGTTTCAGCCGAAGCTTCCAATTTAGAGGCCAAAGGTGTCAAAATATATCCCTTTCATTTAGGAGATATAAATTTAGAAACACCCAAGACTATCCGTTCTGCAGCTCTCGAAGCAATCGAATCCGGTAAGACGGGTTATTGTCCAGCACCAGGTATAATTGAATTAAGGAAGGCATTAGCAGAAGATGTAAGCAATTCTCGCAATGTAAAATATACTTCAAATAACGTTTCAGTTCAATCAGGAGGTAAGCCGGTAATTAGTAAATTTATAATGTCTAAAATGAATCCAGGGGATAGGGTTCTTTATCCAAATCCAGGATATCCTATTTATGAATCTCAAATAGAATTTCATGGCGGTATAGCGCATCCTTATGGGTATCTAGATACTGATGATGGTTTAGTCTTGGACTTCGATTCCATAGAACAAGGAATCAAAGAAGGTGCCAAAATAATATTTTACAATAATTACAACAACCCTACCGGGGCTTCTTCATCTATTTCCGAAATGAAAAAATTAGCAGCTCTTTGCATATCTAACGATTTATTTCTTTTTTCCGATGAAGCCTATTTTGATACTCTTTTCGAAGGAGAATCGCATTCCATTGTGTCTATGCCAAACATGCGTGAGCGTTCTTTAATTTTATACACCTTTTCGAAGAAATTTGCAATGACTGGTTGGAGATTGGGTGCAGCCATAGGTCCAAGCGATATTATCGATGAAATTTCACGTCTAAATGTAAATGATGAATCTTGCACAACACATTTCATACAACATGCAGGCGTAGCAGGTCTCAAAGATTCACAAGATGAAGTTAAGAAAATAATTCGAATTTTAAAGGAGAGGCGCGATTTGGCGATTTCTATACTAAAAACAATAGAAGGTATAGAGGTTCACACGCCGGTTGCTGGATTTTATCTCTTTCCTAAAATAACCGAAGCTATGAAAAATCGAGGTTTCAATGATTTAGAAGAATTTAGAAAAACCGCTCTCAAAGAAACTGGAGTAAGTTTCTGCGGTCGTCATCATTTTGGAAAACCTCTTGATAATGAAAATGAACATTACATCCGTTTAGCGTTCAGTGGCATTTCCAAATCACACTTAGAGGAGGGTCTACTTCGTTTCAAGGATTGGATCGATCATTAGTTTTAGATTACCAAGTGTCCAGTTTCCACGTCAGTTTATCTCCGTCATCAAGATAAGTGCTTGATGTACCTGCCTCAGCATACATTTCATTGACATACAATGCCCAATAGCTCCCACTAGTTTCATTTACATTAGTTTTACTTTCAATCCCATCTATCGATTCCATCATTTCTCCAAGACCTGAATAATATGTAGATGTATATCTTATATCATATTCAGCAGAGAATAATGTCCATATCCACCAAGAATTAGTATAATGTGTAGTATAATTGGCACTAAACATCCACGTATCATTTACATATTCAAGATCCAAATTTCCCGAAGTTTCATATATCTCTTCAGTAAATTCTAAAGAACCGAAGTCAATTTCTACAACAATGGTTATCTCTTCTTCCTGATACCCCTTATCAAACTTTTCATCCCATGTTGCAAATGTGTGTATTATAATCAAATTCATTACAATAATAACTACCAGACCACGTTTCGAATCTTCCATAGTTTATCTACATTATCAACGGTATTTATATCTGAAACTCTGGTCTATGAAAATCTAATTATTTTCAATAATTTTTCTGCTTTTTTATTATTATCAAGATACATCAGTATCGCTGCCAAAAACCATCCCGTTCCACTAATCATTACAAAAGTTTGATCAAAACCAACTAGAAATTGAGGTACTAATACTACAAATCCAATACCAACTAGTAATCCAGATATCCACGCAAAAAGAACTGAACTCTCTCTCATCTGTTTAATAAATAAATACAAATAAAATTGACTAAATGAATAAACCACCACCACTGCAGTTATCAACATTTCAGTAACGCCTATCAATTCATTTCCACCTTCACCAATTTGCGTAGTTGCAACAGTAAATGCCCCTATCAAAACTGAAATACCAACGGCCATATTATTTCTAGTCGTTGTATTTTTATCAAGCTTAATTATTCGTTTTCTTACTATCTTAATTAAATATATTGGAGATATAAGTCTAAATATCAATGTAAATATCGCTGCTGGCCATAATAATTCCGGCTTACTTTCAGCTAGATGAACTGTCCATATAGATATGAAAAAAGCAGTACACAATACTACGACTACTGCTGCAAGGAACCAATCACTCGAATTCTGTTTTAACGACTTTTCTATAGACCATATAAACATCGGATATGATAAAATCACCAATCCTAGAAAAAGAACTAAAAGTGAAATTTTTTGTAGCTCAGAAAGTAGTTCTATCACATATACTCATCAAGAAGGTCTCTTTTTATCTTTAAGTGGGCAAAGGTATTCAACCTACATTCATTGACAATATATGGTTGAAGGTAAAACTTGTCTAATAACGGGTGCATCAGACGGGATAGGAAAAGAAACCGCTCTTTCTTTGGCCAAACAAGGTGCCAAAGTAATCATAGTAGGTAGAAATCAAAAGAAGTGCGAAAATGTAGTTTCTGAAATAATTCAATTAACACAAAATAATCAGATTGAATTTCTTTTAGCAGATCTCTCTTTAATGAGGGAAGTAAATAGTTTAGCTGAAAGAATTATGTACGGCTATAGGCATCTGGATATTCTCATTAACAACGTAGGTGCATTTTTTCGTAAAAGGGAATTAACAGAAGAAGGTCTAGAACGAACTTTTGCATTAAATCACTTAAGTTATTTCCTTTTGACTCATAAGTTATTGCCGCTTTTAGAACATAGTTCTTCTGCTCGAATTGTAAATGTCGCTTCTATTGCTCATATACGTACTGATATGGATTTTGATAATTTGAACGGAGAGAAGAATTGGTCTTGGTTTGGGGGTGGCTGGAATGCATACTGTTGTTCTAAATTAGCAAATATTATGTTTACTTATAATCTTTCTAAAAAATTAGAAGGAAAGCAAATTACAGCAAATTGCCTCCATCCAGGATTCGTCGCTTCTAAATTTGGAGATAACAATGGTCTATTTTCTCGGTCTATTATCAAAACAGCTAAATTTTTCGGAGCTATAGGTGTAAAGAAAGGCTCCGAAACTAGTACCTATCTAGCTTCTTCTGATGAAGTAGAAGGGGTATCTGGCAAGTATTTTGCCTCATGTTCATTACAAAAAAGCTCAAAACAATCTCATATTGAAAAAGATATTGAAAAACTATGGTCTATAAGTGAAGATTTCACATCTGAATATCTTTGATTAAGTAAAAGATCTAAGGAGAACTGCTGCCATAATAATAGTCATAATAATCATCAAAATTTCCCCTATTGCAGCAGCACCATCCTCATTTTCAATATAATGGGTATACCGTTCTTCTTTCATTTTTTGAATAGCTTCTTTTTCTATATCTGAATCATATCTAAACACCGGATTTGGACTTTCCCCCTGTGGTTTTCTTTTTCTATCCATTTCTCCTTTTGAATACGATTCTATAGCTTCTTTCATTAGTGTCGCCGCCGTAATCAATGTTTTGTAACAAGCATCTTGATACGTTTCTCCTCTTTTAATATCAATTTTACGTTTCCCCACTAAATCTCCTGCGTCTATTTCAGATGAACAAAAATGACAGCTACTTCCTATTGGAATGTCATGATATATGCTCCATGCAGGTGATGCCGAACCACGACATTCAGGTAACAATCCTGGATGGGAATTAAGCACACCATCTCTTTTTTCTCCATATTCTAAAATCTCCCCTCTAATGATACGTGTGCCTCCAAATACAATCATTCGAGGTGAAACCCTTTCAATATGTTTCATACAATGTTCATCATTATGAATGGGTACTGTTTCTAGAGGTATATTGTTCTCCTTTGCTTGAATAGAAATCATTTTTCCAATCTCATTATTTCCAATACGGAATTCAAATTTCTTTCTTTCAGTTTCACCCACTTCTGAATCTTCTTCTATTATGAGTGCCGGTTTGAATCCAGCACCAATAAGTTGAGATAGCATCTCTCTTCCCCATGGATGCTCCTTGATTGCCATGAATATAAAATGAGGTTTCATTTATGAGCTACCACTTTAAATTCTACAACAATAGGTGTCGGAAGTGCGCCTACTTCAATAGTCGTGCGCGTAACTTCATATCCTTCAATATAGTCTCCATATATTTCATTGAATTTTTTAAAATCCTCTTCCATATTTGTCAAAAATACCATTATATCTACTACATTTTTCATTTCTAAGTTACACGCTTCTAACACAGCATTAACATTTCTAAACACAGCATGAGTTTGTTCTTCTATTCCTTTCGGTATCTTATCTGTTTCTGGATCTCTAGGTCCTATTCCGGATAAAAATACAAAACCACCCACTTCCTTTGCATGAACGTATGCTCCAATAGGTTTTGCAGATTTTTTTGTGTTAATCGCCATCAGTTCCTTCCATCGTTCCCATTTCTACTTGCCGATATAAATCAAGCACTTCTAAATCCCCTTCATAAACTTCAGGATCCTCTTCATCATATTCTAAATCGCCAGTTCCTTTTTCGACAGGGGTCAATGAAACCACAGCACCTCCAGTTCCCATTATTGGCTCATAAGCATGTATTTTTCCAGAATAAAGATTAGTTTGTCCCATAATTGCAGAAAGCCACCAAAATGGTTTGAAACTTACAACTTTAGGTACTCTCGCTTCTTGATGAAATTGGCGCGATAGTTGAGATACATCTTCTAGCCTCCCCCTTTCTAAATATTCTAAAAATTTTCTATTCCATTCATCATCTTTAGAAGAATGTATTTTATCATCTTCTGCATTCATGGGTGACGTAATCAATCTATTAGAAAGACTACCCACTACAACTGCAACAGCCTTTCTATTTCGTTCTTCAACTGCATCTCTCAAAGCTTTACCCAGTACTACAGTTTCTGTTCTATTCGCATAAACATTGCTACTCACTATTATTGCTGGAATTGAATTATCTGGATTTAAGAGTTTCAAAGCAACTACAGAACCGGTATCTATAGGGAATCCTTCATAAGCTACAGTACGAGTATGAAGTCCTCTTTCTTCACATTTATCTTTGGTATAATTTGCAAATTCTGCATCTATTTTGAATTTATACGGCATACTTCCTAATTCATGAAATTCTTCATCAACATGCGTCCATTCTGGATTCGGCATTGCCTGTATTTGATGCCCTAATACAGAAGGCCAATATGTACTATAAATTATCAATAAATCCGCATCACTTTCTTCTATCTCCTTTTTACCAATTTCAAAACCATCTCTAATATTATTCCACCCTTTATTTTTTTCTGGACAAAGTAATGGATGAGGTAATCCAGGCACTATCATTCCTAATTTGATTATATCATTTCTCATTTTTCACCTCTTTCAGAATCCCATCCAATAATTGCATTTCCAGTTCCTATCACACTTCCATATGCATGGATTTTCGCTTCGTATTCTGGAAAATCAAGTGCACTGATTAACCAAGTTAAACTTCCTGCATCAGTCTCTGCCATTGTTTGTTCTGTAAAGTCTGGCATGATGTCTATCAATTCTCTATTTTTTCCTTTTAACATTAAATTAATTATTTTCATATCCCAGATGTATTGATTATGATTCGTTACATGCTCTTTACTCATATCTTCAGGCAATTCAGGTTCTATTGTGAAATGTCTATGAGATAAAGAATTCGATGAAAGCAACAGTGCACGTTTGCCACTTTTTTCTATTGCTCTTCTAGTTGCTTTACCAAGTTTCAACATATTGGTCTGCATCACTTCATTTGAAAAATAGCTCGATGCACGGTTAGATGAAATCACAACTATAGGCTTGTCCCATTCTGGTCTAGTTAGGTGGCAACTAGTAATTGTTCCATAATCAATTCTAAAATCCGAATTTTCCATCATTTTAACATGTAATCCATCTTTCTCTGCCATATCATGTATTTCACGAGACAATTTTACATCAACATTCAAATCATAATCATATCGAAAAAGATTAGGGAAAACAGGATCAACCGATTTAGATTTGAATTTTTCAACACCTAAAAAATGAGTTCCAATAAATGTTTGCCAATGTGGTGTATGTATTACTATAACATCAAAATCTTTATCTATCATACTTTCACGCAATCGTTCATAACCCCATCTTAATTCTTCCCAACCACCTTCAGATGTAGGCTCATTTTGTGAAGGATTTTCTGCATATACTAAATGAGGTGGATGGGGTGCCAATGCTCCCATAACAATTTTTCCTTTTTCACTCATTTTTCTTCACCCATTTCAATACAGACATTTCGTAATTCCGAAAAGAAGTCTAAAGAGTATCTGCCACCTTCTCTTCCTACACCAGAGTCCTTCATTCCGCCAAACGGCACCCTCAAATCTCTTAGAAGCCAAGTATTTACCCAAACCATTCCCGATTCCAGATTTGCACTTATTCTATGTGCACGAGACAAGTCACTCGTCCAAACACTAGCAGCCAATCCATAGTTAACGGAATTAGATATTGTAACAGCTTCCTCTTCTGATTCAAATGGATGAATAGTGGCCACAGGTCCAAATATTTCTTCTGTTGCCGTACGACAATTAGGCGATAAACCAGAAATGATTGTAGGTTCTAAAAATGCACCATTGTTCCAAGGATTTTCCAATTTCGGCCGTTTACCTCCACACTCAACACGTCCCCCTTCTTCAATTCCCAATCTTATGTATTCTTCAACTTTATCACGATGTTCATGAGATATAACTGCCCCTAAGTCTACATTTTTATCAGAAGGATTTCCAATTTTCATTTTCTTTGTAGTTTTTACCAATTCCTCTAAAAATCGGTCGTGAATTGTTTGTTCTACTAATATTCTAGAGCCACATAAACACACCTGTCCTTGATTCGTAAACGCCGCCTTTACTGCTCCATTTACTGCTTTCTTTATATCTGCATCAGCAAAAACTATCGTTGGATTTTTTCCACCCAATTCCAATGATATCTTTTTAAAAGTCGAAGAAGCGGCCTCAGAAACTTTCGCTCCGGCATTCGTGGAGCCAGTAAATGATACGGCAGATACATCCCGATGTAAAGATAGCGGTTTACCCACTTTAGATCCAGAACCATGTACTAAATTAAAAACGCCGTTTGGCAGTCCAGCTTCATTCATTATTTCCGTTAATGCCGAAGCTGTTAACGGAGTCATAGAGCTCGGCTTTGCTACAATTGTATTTCCCATAACTAATGCAGGGGCGGTTTTCCATGATAGTAAATATATCGGTAAATTCCAAGGAGTTATTAACGCAACAACTCCTAAAGGTTTTCTTAAAGTATAATTTATGGCATTCTTCATTTTATGAAATCCCAATTCATCATGACGAGCTGCACCTGCAAAAAAGCGGAAGTTAGCAATAGCTCGTGTAATGTCTGTTTCGAAAGCCAATCTAATTGGTTTACCCGTGTCTAATGATTCTAATTCAGCTAATTGTTGTTTTCTACTTTCTATAATATTCGCAATTTTTTCTAGAATATTTGCACGTTCATCTACACTTTTAGCACTCCATTCAGGCAAAGCATTCTTTGCCGCATATACTGCAGCATCCACATCTGATTTATCGCCAAGAGGTACTTTAGAAATTATATCGCCCGTAGCTGGATTTCTATTTTTCTTATATCTACCAGATACTGGGGTATGGAATTTTCCATTTATGTATTGTTTAAGCTCCATTACTTTCATTTTTTATTTCCGTGTTCTTTAGGGTCAAAATACCATCTATCATTGTCAGGATCCCATTCATCCCATGTATATATTTCTTTTAATGATGACAAGTATTCTGATGGCACTATTCCCGACACTAGAAATGCTTTCTGCCTTCTTAATGAGTAAGGATTTCTCAATTTCATGCCAAGAACTCCCAAAATACCTCTAGCAATATACCATGCTGCTTGAGGGTTCCATCCATGGGCTATTTTTACCACAACACCTAAACCATTTGGATAATTTTCGTGCTCTATTGCCATACCCAGAAGTCCATCTGCACCTTCTTTAGCTATTACTTTTCCTTTACAAGATTTTATGATAGTTGTATCTAATCGATTAAAACCACCCACTAGGTCTGGATTTTTTACAATAGACTCCCAAATCCAATCCTCCTCTTTATTTGAAACAATACCTGCATAACACATTGCTAATTCATTCACGGTATTTGATACTGTAGGGAATCCATCTCCATCTCTAGCTATTCTTTCAGGTTCCCATTCTTCTCCTAAAAAACGTTTTACTTGTTTCAAGTATTCAAAGAAAAATTCATGGCTAGGTAATGTGTATCCAGCTCTGTTCCACCCTTTTTTTCTACACCCTCTCAGAACTGCAGCATGCTGACCTGAAGAATTAGAATACCAGCGACGCGCTCTTCTAACCTGTCTACCAAATTGTACTAAAGGAAGGTCCAGAGGAGTTTGCATCAATCCCCATTCTGCTCTAGGCAGTAATGATTGTGCAGTTTTAACATGCTCAGCAGTTCCATTATGACTTGAAACTGATATCGCTTTTTGTTCCCAACTCAAATCATTCAATTCATCAGAAAATACTTTGAGCATTAACGGTTTCATCATGGAACGCCCATAGCATAGGACATTACCTCCAAAACTATGTATTATTTCATTACCACTTGCCCAAGATACAGCTCCATGAATTGTCGTTTCGGATACATCATTACGCCGATAATCAACTAATGGCTCCCATTCTACATCCCTCCCAGTCGGCACTTCTCCTTCTGTATCTCCTAAGGGGTCATTTGGATATAAATTTTCAACTTCTTTAGGGTGTGTCATTTTCTAAGCTCCTCTATTCTAGGAACCACCTTTTTCATGAATGCTTTCATATTTCTTATAACTCTCTTTGAATCATGATTGAAAAAATCAAACCAAGTCATAACACAATCTTCAGGATGAAAACGCTCAACTATTTGTTCAGCTATTTCTTCTACATTTCCAATAACTGCATTATCTGCAGCTTTCGACACTTTCATTGGATCTATAGTCCCTTCAAGAGCTCCCCAATATGAATTAAGTGCTTTTTCCGCTTCTAAATTTGCTTGCTCTGTTTTTTCTCTTTCCGAAAGTCCATCTTCATCATTAATGAACACCATAATAGTTCTAGGCATATATTCTCTTTTCCAAGAACCACCTTCAGGGTGATAATGTTCTCTCATTCGTTCATGTGTTTTTTCTATTACTTCAGGCGGCGTTATCGATAAATTAAATGTTTTTACGGGTCTTATTTTATTCACTTTTTTTTGTAGTTCTGGATCATGCGAGCCTAATATAAGATCTAGTAAATCTCTATTCCAATTTTGCGGTATATTTTTTACGTCTTCAAACTCATATCTTTTAGGTATTTCTATTTTTTCAGGCATCTCTTTCAAGCCATCCCTTTCCATAGTCGCTATCTGAACTCGATTCCAATCTTCATCACTTCGAAATAATTTTCTTTCTAGTATTGTTTTCGATATCATATCGCTATTGACTATTTCACCATTCAATAATTTCAAGAATATTTCACAAGCTTCAGAAAATATTTGTCCTCTTAGTGCGGGCCACGCTATTTCTTCCACAGCATCTCTCGGGACAATCCCATACGGTCTCGCCATAAATTCAAACCTTCCTGCAGAAAATCCAATACGCAGTTTACGATTCTCTTCTTTTTTAAGTCCATGAAGCGTAATGAAAGATCCTATTCTCTCAGCTATTCCTATCGGTCCTCCATGTGTTAAAAGACTCATCACAGCCGAACCAACATTTATTTTTTTTGTAGATAAAAATACTAAATGTGCCAACTGAAAAAAATCAGTACATAATCCAACTTCTCCGTTCCAATGAGGAACTACTGGGTTTTTGTTGTTTTTCTGCACTTCCGTGGAAAGATGTGCCTGTGCCACCCATGCAGTTTCAAAACCAAATTCGTCTGCAGCCTTTACTTGCTCGAAAAAAGACTCAAACATTTCTCGTTCACTAGGCATTTCTCCTTCTACAGGGGTATGGCATATTGATAGAAAAATGTCAAATTTCATCTCAAATAGAACTCGTTCTTCCACCATCTACTGGAAGACTAACTCCTCTCACAAAGCTTGCTTCTGGCGATGCTAAAAAAGCCACAACACTTCCTAATTCAGAAGGGGTTGCAAGTCTACCCTCAGGTACAGTTTCTAACCAAGTACTTTCAACATCTTCTGTTGTACAATTGCGTTGTTTAGCTAAAGTTTTTTTCAATTCTTCTAATCTTCCAGTCGACGTAAAACCGGGAAGAACATTGTTAATCGTAATTCCTCTTGGCAGTTCTTTGGACATCGTCTTTGACCATGATGCCATTGCACCTCTTATTGTATTACTAACACCCAGTCCAGCTATCGGCTCTTTTACAGAGGTTGAAATAATATTAATAATTCTCCCATATTTTGATTGTTCCATACCAGGAAGGGTCAAACCAACCAATTTTTGAGACGCAAGTACATGCCTTCTAAATGCCTTTTCAAATTCTTCTACTTCTGCTTTAACAATCGGTCCAGATGGCGGACCTCCTGAATTATTTATCAAAATTTGATAGTTTCCATTCTTTTCTATGTCTTTTTTTACATTTTCTTCTAAACTTTTTAAATTTTCCATATCACAAGATATTCCATTTTTACCTTCTGCCGTACGAGCTAAAATAGTTACTTCTGCTCCTCTTTTAACAAGCGCATCAGCAGCAGCTTTTCCTATTCCTTTAGTCCCACCACACACTAATGCCCTATATCCGCTCAAGTCAGTCATTTGCTTCTCCCACAAAACTATAAAATTCAGAATTTTTTAATTCGGGCAATGCTTCTTTTTTAATCAATATCGTTCTAACACCCCATAAATCTGTAAAAACCCGATATCTCGCCGTTCTATCTAAATAATCTACACCAGAAGAACCACCCGTTCCTATTCTACGTCCAATCATTCTTTCAACCATACGGGCATGCGAAGATCTCCACAATAGCATTGCTTCTTCTAACTCTACCATTGTATCGATTAGTTTTCTTGGCCAAGATAACAAAGGCAGTTCACGATATGATTCTATAAATAAAAGTCCAGTACGACTTCGATCACATTTACCATTCGGTTTTAGAAATTCAGATGCTTGCTTGTTTACCTCTTCAAATTTATTACTAATATTTTCACTATCATTATCAGACAACGTACGGGCGGCCTTTTCACCTAATTTAAGATGGATATTTAGGTACTCATTTACAAATTCTTCAACTATTTTATCGTCATTAGAATCATCCGGCAATGACCCCTGTATAGGTGTTCTTGAAAGCCATTTGGTAACAACTTCTTGTATTGATTTTTCATTTAATTGATTTTCTATTTTTTTACCATCAACCCAAAAATCTCCCATTATCGCTTCCATCATTCTCATTTGTTTAGATTCAAAACCAGAAGCAGTTCCCAATTCATCTCTGAACGATAAAAATCCTTGAGGAGTCAAAGTTTCCATAACTTTCCACTGTTGTGCCATCAATCTAAAAGTTTCAATTGCTCTTTCCATGTGATGTACAGCTTTAGGTATTTCAGTTTCTTGCACATAACTCCTATCTAATGTATCCCTTGCTTGCGTTAGTTCACTAATCACAAGTTTAAACCAAAGCTCAAAAGATTGATGTACAATTATGAAATGAAGCTCATCTGCACTTATATCTTCTTCATTTTCTTTCCACCCACTTTGTAAAGATAACAACTCTTTCAGACGCAAATATTCTGGATAACTTCCTTTATTTGTAGGTGTAGGCATACTTTACTAAATTTAGACGGAATATAAAGTATAGAGGTTTACTCTATTACAGAAGAAATCAAAATAGGAAGTATAACTGTAGCATCCCCTTCTAAAGTCACATGCTCAGCTTCGTGTTTTACTTTCCCCCAAGATACGGCTTCTTTCACACGAGCACCACTTAGAGATCCATCCCATTCTGGGGCCGTAGTTATCTGTACTGCATAATCTAAACCACCTCTAAATTGATTCCACCATATTGTGTGGTGTTTAGAGATCCCTCCTCCTATCATCAAAGCTCCAGTTTCTTCGGCTTCGTATATTATGTCAGATAGTTTATGCTGTTCTTGTAATATGTCTAATGTAAATTCTCTTTTATCTTGCCAAAATTGCCATAATTGAGACCCTATTGATCCATCAGTAAGTCCCGGAACAAAAACTGGAACATTTTTCTCTGCACATTTCGCTAATAAAGATTGCGAACCCCGTTCTTCTTTAGACATACGAATTCCCATTTCCCTCCATATTTCGCATGGAACCCACCGTTCTTTTTCGTTATATATCTCTTTCAAAAACGGCTGCATCCATTTTTCAATTGGTACTCCATACGAGGTGTCTGGGACAAGAACATTACCTAATCGATTAACACCTTTATCGCGTAATTCAGCATCATCCATGTTGAAATCTCCATGATAATAATCAGTCAGTAATCTAGCTAAATCATGATCAAGCGTTCCGCATGTAGTTACAATTACATCAACTAAATCTCTATCAATCATAGTACGTATGGCACCTCTCGTTCCAGTAGCTATTACATTCGCTGGAAATGACAGAAATTTCGTACACTTTTTTGCATTCATATCTTTAATAATTTTAGACGCCTTGTTAATTTTTACACTAAGAAATCCTCCAGTTTCAGCAAACTGTTCTACGAGCTCTGAAACACTATTATGTGCACTCAATTCAATATCTTTTACTGGTTTTCTATCCATCATTCAGCTTCTACATCTGTATCGTCTTCTTCTATTTTCAGATAAACTGCAACAGCTACTACCTTTTCTTCATCTTTCAATTTAATTAACCTACTTCCTCTTCCAATTCGTTTCATTTCTCTTAGTTCGTTTATATTCGTGTTGATAACTTTTCCAGAACTGGTCGTTGCCATAATCATATCAGAGTCTCCTACTGATATGGATGATACCACCTTTCCATATTTTTCCGTTTTAGTGTTTATCACACCTTTCGATCCTCTTCTAGTTAATCTATAATTGCCCGCTTTAGCCCTTTTACCCCACCCCATTTCCGTTATCGTTAGTAATTCTTCTTCTTCATTAACAATAGCCATACTTTTCACACCATCACCTTCTTTCAATCTAATTCCAATAACTCCTTGTCCAGCACGACCTACAACTCTTATTTGATTTTCAGGAAATCTATTTGCCATTCCATCATTAGTTGCTAGCATAATTTCACTTTCTCCATCAGATATCCCTACAGATATCAATTCATCTCCCTCTTTCAAAGTAATCGCTCTAAATCCTTGATCACTTCTCCAAGCCCGTTCCACTCTAGATGCATACTCTTCTATGCGTGTCTTTTTCACAATTCCATTTTTCGTTGCAAAAATTAAGTAATTATCAGGACTGCTTATGTTAGGTACAGGTAACATATTCAAAATCTTTTCATCATTTTGATGTCTACGTTCATCCAATTTTTCCAGCAGCTGAACTATCGGAGTTCCCTTTGCATATCTAGATACATCTGGAATTTGCCACCCCTTTAGGAAATACATACTCCCTTCACTCGTAAAAAGAAGTATATGATTATGAGAATTCATCGAATGCATTTCAACAGGTACATCTCCTTCTTTGGCCTTTATTCCAATCATACCAGTCCCTCCACGGTGCTGTATTCGGAATTCTTCTAGTGCCATTCTTTTAACATAAGATTCGTCAGTTCTCATAACTACAACTTCTTGTTGAGGAATCAAGTCTTCTGTTTCTATTTCTCCTTCATGTTCAGATATTTCAGTTCTACGTTCATCACCATATTTTTCTTTTAACATTTCCAATTCTTTTTTTATGATATTGCGTATTCTATTCGGATCTGCCAATGTGGCGTCTAATTCTGATATCTCTTCATTTAATTCTTTCAATTCATTCTCTCTAGCATTTCTATCTTGTTTAGATAATTGATAGAGGCGCATTTCAGCAATCGCTTCAGCTTGTTTTACACTCAATTTAAATTGTTTTTTCAATCCATCTATTACATCTTTTCTATTATTTGCACTTCTTATGAATGAAATAACTTGATTCATTTGGTTTATAGCTATTATCAATCCTTCAACAATATGTGCTCTATCTTTAGCTATCTTTAATTGAAATTTAGTTCTTCTCGTTACTACCCTTTTTCTATGATCGATATATACTTTCAATAATTCTTTCAAAGACAATCTCTGTGGTTGTCCATTTACTAATGCCGTATTGTTCACTGCAAAGGTACTTTCTAAAGAAGAATGTTTGTATAATAAATTTTCAATAATAACTGCCGACGCGTCTCGTTTCAATTCAATAATTATACGCATACCTTTTCTATTAGATTCATCCCTGAGATCTCGTATACCTTCTATTTTCTTATTTTTAACTAAATCTGTAATCTCCCTCAAAAGGCGATTCTTTTCAAGTGAATAAGGTATTTCTGTAACGACAATTTGTGTTGATTTTTTTGATTCTTCTATATTCGTTCTACCTCTAATTTTAATCGATCCACGTCCATTTGAATATGCTTCAAATACACCAGCTCTGCCCATTATCACTCCACCTGTAGGAAAATCTGGCCCGGGTATCACTTGTATAAGTTCAGAAGTCTTAACTCGCGGGTTATCCATAGTCAATACGATAGCATCAATCACTTCGTTTAGATTGTGGGGTGCCATTTTTGTTGCCATTCCAACAGCTATCCCTTCAGATCCATTAACGAGCAAATTCGGTAACATGCTCGGCAATACGGACGGTTCTTTCAAGGAACCATCATAATTTTCTCCATAATCTATCGTTTTCTTTTTCAAATCCTGCAATACAATTTCAGCAATAGGCGTTAATCTGGATTCTGTATATCTCATCGCAGCAGCACGATCACCATCTACAGAGCCAAAATTCCCTTGTCCATCAACTAAAGGATATCTAAGTGAAAATGATTGTGCCATTCGAACCATCGAATCATAAATTGCTTGATCTCCATGGGGGTGGTATTTACCCATCACATCTCCAACTATACGGGCACTTTTCTTGTATGCAGATCTAGAACCTGAACCCATCTCTTTCATTGCGTATAGTATTCTTCTATGTACTGGTTTTAGCCCATCTCTGGCATCTGGTAAAGCCCTACCAACAATTACAGACATAGCATATTCTAAGTATGATTTTTTCATCTCAGTTATGAGGGCTTTGTCTTCTATTCTTTCACTGTTATCCTTATTCAATCTATCTCTCCGAAATAGTGCATTACCCCAGTTCTGTGGCCCCATAAAAGGCGTTCGTATAGTCTAAAAATCACTTTCTTTTTAATAAAGGTGCATCGCTTCTTCTATTTGCCCTAATTCTATACCTGTACTATTCGTTCCACACACGCCACCTTTCGAATTACAAACAAGGCCTGCACCTATCAATGGCATTCCAAAAGCAACTGTACCATCTCTTATCTCAATTCCAATAATATCTTTCATAATATCTCTATCTTCTTCATTTAATTCTGGATGAACAAGCGCACCAGTAGATGAAAAACATCCTAACATTCCAACAGTTTCTATTCCTATAAACTCTTTAGGTATTATTTCAATTTTTAGGGTTTTTTCAATTTCTTCTCTATTTTTAATCATTATTTTTGGATTACAAAATCCAGATTTATTATTTATCAATAAATTATTTCCAGCAGCATTATTCCTGTCATTTAATATCATAAATTCCATTTTATTCTTTTTACACATCTCTTCTATTCTTTCACGTTCCCTTTCAGTAGCTATGTTGGAACATACAAGTCCATTATCATTTAAACAAATTAATGATCCAATAACTCTACTTCCACCTACTGTAATAATTTCTACCTCAGTATCAAGAGCCTTTCCTATGTCTCTATACTCTTCTTCTGAAAGGCCTGGAGGTAATAACGTCAATTTTTCTGAAGTCACACAAAAAATACCAGAGTATGGGCTATTGAATAAATCTCGTTGAATGAGTGCCATTAGCTTATTCAGGCAACTGAACTTCTACAGTTCCATCTTCAAATTTACGAGCTCTAACTCTTATTCTTGAAGGTGGCTTTTCAATTCCCCTTGCCCATATTTTTCTATTCACTGGCGGGTCTATGAATAATCTTTTTTCATCTCCCTTTCCAGATTTAGCAATCTTAGAATCTGTAATAACTTCTCCATCCATTTCAGGTTTCATATGTCTGGTTATATAATCCTCAATAACGCGAATTGCAACCGGTGCTCTTCTTGTACGCGCTACATTTTTTACTTTCCTTAACGGGATGGTGTATATTCTCTCTTCAAATGCTATTTCTTCTTCATCAGCCATATTTCATCACTTCTTCAATCTACCTCTTCTCCAAAAATGCCTTTTTGGATGGTTTACAACTCTTCTATTAGTTCTTTGCATTACCCAAGCAGGAACTCTTCTGTTTCGCTTAGTTAATTTTTGAAGGCGTATTTTTTTTCCGTATGGCTTTATACTAGACATTTATTCACCTTTCTTATTTTTTAATTCTAGAGCTATTCCATCTAACATGGATTGGCCTCTAGGGCTTATTTTTCTACCTTTACCCTTTTCATGAGTTATCAATTCTGCAGCTTCAAGCTGTTTCATTACGGTTCTAATTATTTTCCTTCCACCAGGATGACTTTTGTTAGGCTTTCCCCCTCTATCTTTAGATCCAGAATACATTTTGGATAATCTTTCAGTTCCCATTGGCCCTTCTAAGTATATCTTTCTCAATATAGATGCCGATCGCATATACCACCATTCATCCGAATCAGGTGCATTTTCTCTATGTGCTGCAGTTTTAGTGGAAACACTCCATTCTGGAATGCTAATATTTTCCATTTTTTTTAGGGCTTCAGCTAAATCCGATACTAAGCTTTGTCCATGAACATCGTAAACTGTTGCCATTTTGACACCTTTCGAGAGGGCTTTGCCAGTCAAAGCATATTATAAACTTAATCCTCTCTCAATCGTCAAAAATTTTGAGTGTGTGAAACACTTGTACCATTAAAACGAACAACACAATCAATCCACCTATTATAAACAACCCTATCGTTTCATCTATCCTCGGAAAAACAATCAAAACTATTGCCCCTACTAACGCAGTCCACAATAACAGATAACCCATGTACACATGGGGGGCTTTTTCTGAATCTTTCGCACCTTCTACTAGTTCTGTTATCTGCCCTCTATCCATTATCTCCTTTATTGTGTCCCCGTTAAAAGCTTCATCGGTCATTATCTACAATAGATTCTAGCAACATCGTTTGCCATTGCCATTTTACTTTTTTTCCCACCTTTCAACATTATATTCGTAATCCTAAATCTGCGATTTTCATGAGTTATATTGCGTCCAATTTTAAACACCTCTTCAAATGAATATTTTTTGTAAAAAGTTTTAGTATATTCTCCTTCATTAAATGAAAAATTAACCTTTATTTCACTTATATTTCTTGACCATACAACAATTCCCTTCCGACTTTCTATTCGGCTGATATTCTTATCTCCCTTTTCAATTCTAGTAATTTCTAACGTTCCTTTTGGATGTAAAACCCTTTCTCCAATTTGTAGGTAATCACCTTCTTCTACCTTCAAAACATCTTTATGCGTTTTATCTCCATCAGAAATCAATAATTTAATCTCAATCATTTTTTTTTCTTTAATCGTTCTCGTAGTTACATTTTCACACTCAGTGCATTTTACAATTCCATCAAAGGAATTATTTTTCTTATTACGATTTTTTAGAATATCATGTATTTTTTCATCTTCGCAATATTTGCATGGAAGCCATATCTGCTCAAATTCCTCTTTGGTCATCAATGCCGAAAGTGTCTTTCTCCCGTAAAAACCATAGACACTCCTATTTTATTTGCACTATCGATAACTTCCTGATCCCTTATTGAGCCACCTGATTGAATAATCGAAGTTACTCCAGCTTCGGCAGCAGCTTCTATACCATCTGGAAATGGAAAGAAAGCATCAGATGCCATAACAGTACCTTTCGCATCCGGTCTAGATTTGAAAGAAGCAATTTTCACAGAATCAACTCTAGACATTTGTCCAGCACCTATGCCAATGGTTCGTTTACCCTTTGTAAACACTATTGCATTAGATCTAATATGTTTCATCAATCTCCAACCATACATTAAGCCAACCCATTCTTCTTCCGTAGGTTTTTTGTTTGTAACTACCGTACATTCTTCTCTAGTTACTCTTTTTTTATCAGATTCTTGAACAAGCCATCCACCGGCAACAGATTTCATCTGTTTTCCCGCTTTATATTTTCTAATATCTCCAACCTCTAATAATCTCATATTCTTTTTCTGACTTAATATTTCTAAAGCTTTTTTAGAGAATGAAGGTGCGATTATTCCTTCTTTAAATGATTCTACTATCTTATTGGCCGTTTCAGTATCTACTTCTCTATTAATGCCAATTATTCCACCAAATGCCGAAGAAGGATCCGTTTCAAGGGCAAAATCATACGCTTCTGATATTATTTCAGATGAGGCTACACCACAAGGATTGGTGTGTTTGATTATTACTACAGTAGGTTCTTCAAAATCAGCTACTATTGCTAACGCACCATCAAAATCAAGTATATTGTTGTAGCTAAGTTGTTTTCCTTGCAATTGTTTAGCTGTCGCTATAGATGGCGTTTCTACCCTAGGATTTACATAGAATGCACCATTTTGATGAGGGTTTTCTGCATATCTTAATTCACCCTTTCTTTTTCCGCTTATATTCAAATATTCATTAGATAAAGTATCTATATCGAAACGTTCGGATAATTCATTCTGTATGTATGTATCATATTTTGCAGTATGCTGAAACGCTTTCAAAGCTAAACGCTCTCTCATTTCTACATCTACCCCCCCTTTCTCAATTGCTCGTATTACTTCATCATAATCTTGAGGTTCTACAACTACACACACTCTAGAATAATTTTTAGCTGCAGCTCGAATCAAACTAGGTCCTCCTACATCAATCATTTCTATCAATTCAGATAATGTTTTCTCTTTCTTTGCAGTCTCTTCAAATGGATACAAATTTACTATAACTAAATCTATATCTTCTATTCCCAATTCTTCTTTCTGTTCTCGATCTTCTTCTCTGGCTAATATACCTCCAAAAACTTTTGGATGTAAAGTTTTCACCCTTCCATCCATAATCTCTGGAAATCCAGTTACTTGTTGAACACTTTTTACTTCAACCTTTTCATTTTCAATAACTTTTTTTGTACCGCCAGTGGATATTATTTCAATTCCACATTTATTCAATCTTTTTACAAATTCAGCTAATCCTTCTTTATTGCTTACACTAATCAAGGCCCTTTTCACAGATAAATTTTCCATTTTATTTTCGGTTGACAATTCCAAATTACCTCTATTTTTTGCTTTCAAGTACTGTTTGGAAGACGTTTAAGATGTTTCCCTACTACTTCTTTCGTTACGAATACTGTAGTGCCTGCTTTCATTATTTTTCCACCATCTTTTTCGGCTTCGCGTACATCCAACATCAACACTACGGGCTTCCCAATTATGTGTCTTCCTGCTTCAAGAGCATTCAGTCTTGTTCCTGATAAGTGTACCATCATTCTATCTTCTGGAAAAAGACCATTTTCTATATATTCTTCTACGTCTTCTTCTGAACATGCATAATAGAGATGATCTGGTATCCCTTCAGTAGGTAAATCTAAATCTAAATCAATGGAGTGGGCGTAGGTTGCCCTTATTCTATTATCTTCAAATTGATATCTTCCTTTAGGATCTGTTTCTATTACGGATTTTACATGTTTAATAGTTAAATATCCTAATCCACCCCTCTTTTGTTTAATTGCCTCCACAAATTCTCCAACATCTATCCATCCTTGCTGCGTCATTTCTAACTCAAAACGATCTGGAAAATGTCTGAGTATTCCTGCCATTATACGTCCAAATTTGTCAACGTGTCTTGGGGACATTATCATTTCCCCCTCCTCTCCACAAAATTGACATTTTTCTCCTCTAAAAAAACCGTGTTCAAATTTTACACATTCTTTTACAGGTTTTTCCTGCACCCTTCTTCTGTTCGAATAATTACGTCTGTACCCTGTCATACATAACCTCATTCCAAAGGTGTGTGTAAAATGTTTTTCATTTCAATTATTGCAGTTTCGTTTGTTTCGTATCGCTATTTTCTCGTCCTATATCCTCATCATCTAAGTCTAAATTTATATTTTCTAGCATTCTATACATCTCCCGTTCTTTGGAACGGCTACTCCAATGAGCCGCTTCATCTCTGGTATCTTCAGTCATAAACATATAGACAATTCCCGATGAATCTCTACCCGTTCTACCTCTTCGTTGAATCAGTCTTATTGCAGAAGGTACTGGTTCGTAAAAAATTACTACATCAGTGGAAGGTATGTCTAACCCTTCTTCTCCCACTGATGTCGCTACTAATACGTTGTATTCTCCGCTACGAAATTTCTCTAATATCTCTTTTTGCTCATTCTGTGTTAATCCTTTATCACCTTCTCTACTACTCTGTCCAACAAACCTAATAGAATTCGCATTAGGTACACGCTCTAATTTCTCTACAATCAATGTCGCTGTATGTCTTATTTCAGTAAAAACTATTATTCTTTTAGATCCTTCATTTATGTGCATATTTATCAAATTCAATAATTTCGGAAGTTTAGGATGTTCCGTTTTATCATTTCTTGCAACTTCTAACGCTATTTTCCAAAATTCTTTCTTTACTAATTGCTTATTAGCTCTACTACCTCCCTTTTTCGCCGCTTCCTTTTCAATTCTTTCTGCGTAATGTATAAATTGCTCCAAACCCTGACTCTCTATAGTTTGAATCGCATGCGCTATTTTCATACCTATTGCTTGCGTAGTCATTGCATTATAGAATGGATATTTCGCACTTCCTTTCGCCTGTATTAATCTTACTTGCACTTCCTTTCCAATTCTTAAAAGAGAACTAGTTGATACGTGTCTTGGATTGGATAAAAATCCTTGCTTATACAGTTCCCCTCCTATAATTCCCAATGCATTTTTTAATTCTCTTCTCACTCCTTTTTCTACATCTGTCATTTCAACTTTAATCCAATTAGTTTCAAGTTTTTGGATGTACGGCATCACATCTTCATCAGTATCACTTCTTTTTTCTATTTTTTTTATTCCTAAATTTTTACATATATTTACAACATGTTCCTTAGTACTTCCAGGTGAAGCTGTCATTCCTAATGTCAAAAAGCATTCAGCATTTTCTTTGTAAAATTTTCCAATCTTTACATAAGCATAGTTTCCAACCGCTCTATGTGCTTCATCAAATACAACTAAAGAATAATCTTTCAAATCAGTATATCCTCTTTCTATATCCTTTTCAACAACTTGCGGAGTCGAAATTATAAAGTCAGTATTTTCCCAAAGTCGCTCTCTTTCTTTAGGTGCGATATTACCTGTGAATAATTCAATATTCATATCTAAATATTTTTCGAAGAAGTTAGCGTGCTGTTGAGCAAGAGGTTTTGTGGGTGCAAGAAATAAAATTTTACCAATTTCAAGTCTTTTCAAAATAACTCTTAATGCAATAACAGTTTTTCCTAGACCAGTTGGTAGAACTGCTAGTGTAGACTGTTTCAAACAGACTTCCGAAACTCTGTTTTGGTATTCCCTCTCTTCTAAATCCTTTATTTTCAATAACTGACTCTCAAATACACTCATGCCAGTACGTAACTCTAGTTACACCTTAAGAGTTATACACCCAGTTCAATTTGTTGTTTTGAACATATCGATGTGATTATTTTGAGTTATTATTACGAAAATAAAAGAGCAATCGTTCGAGGAATTCCGAATACGTTCAGTTCCGCTATCTCAAAATACATGGGTTCTGGCCCCATAGATGTAGATTCTGCAAAGGTTCAACACAATTCTTACGTTGCAAAATTAAAATCACTCAAGGTTGAAGTTTTGAAACTAATGCCAGACGACAACTATCCGGATTGCTGTTTTGTAGAAGATCAAGTTGTAGTTATTGATGATAGAGCCCTAATCACTAATGCAGGCGCTCAATCTAGAAAGGGGGAAAAAGACGCAATAGTCGGCATACTAAGTGAAAAATTAGTTTTGGAATTTATGGAATCTCCAGCAGAATTAGATGGCGGTGATGTTTTACGTGTGGGTAATACGATATATGTTGGTAGTAGTACGCGCACAAATATTCACGGAATAAAATTTTTGGAAGATTTTGCAAATAAGGCCAATATTAAAGTAAAAACGATACCCATTCCTACTGATTCTTTACATCTTAAAAGCATCTGCTCATCACCTTGTCCTGATACTTTGATAGTTGCAAAAGACACACTCCCCCTACACCTTTTCGACCCCAGTCACAAATTGTTACAAATACCAAAAGAGGACATTTATGCTGCAAACACAATAGGTATAGGGCAAGATTTAATCGTTCCCGATGAGTATCCAAATACACATAAAATCCTCGAAGATCAAGGTTTTATTCTTCATAAATTAAGTATGTCTCAAATTCGAAATGCCGACGGTTCCCTTACCTGTCTTTCAGTATTTTATTGAAAATCATTAATATAAACTGTACTATCTGTGAGTTCAAATCATGACAAATTCCATGGAAATAAAACCAGCCTCTGGAAAGCTAGGAGTTCTACTTCCAGGCCTCGGTGCCGTTAGTACTACTTTCATCGCTGGTGTAGAGGCTGTTAAGGCAGGCATCGGTAAACCTATAGGCTCTCTAACTCAAATGGGAACTTTGAGGTTGGGTAAACGAAACGAACAGCGCGATTCAAAGATTAAAGATTTCGTCCCTTTATATGATTTAGAAAATTTAGTTTTCGGAGGTTGGGACATTTTTGCAGAATATCCCGATTGCTATTCGGCCGCTGTAAATGCAGGAGTTCTTGAACAAACTTTACTAGATCAATTAAAAGAACCACTTTCAGAAATCAAATCTATGCCAGCAGTTTTTAATCAAAAATACGTTAAAAATCTAAATCCAACTAGAATTAAGGATGTTACAAGCCATAGGGATGCTATTGATGCTTTAAGGACTGATATTCGGAATTTCAAAGAAGTTAATAACCTAGAAAGGGCCGTTATGGTGTGGTGCGGAAGCACAGAAACATTCCAAGCGCCCGATTCAAATATTTTCGAGGATCTTTCTAGTTTTGAAAAAGCATTAGATGATAACAATCCATCAATCTTGCCTAGCGTTTTGTACGCTTACGCCGCATTACATGAAGGGGTTCCATATGCTAACGGCGCTCCAAATCTCTCTGCAGATTTTCCAGCAATGTATGAACTTTCTCATAAATTAAAAGTTCCAATTGCAGGTAAGGATTTCAAAACGGGTCAGACATTAATGAAAACCATTCTTGCTCCCGGCCTCAAAGCTAGAATGCTAGGTATTGAGGGGTGGTTCTCTACAAATATTTTAGGCAACAGAGATGGCGAAGTTCTCGATGATCCAGAAAGTTTCAAAACTAAAGAAGTTTCAAAACTAGGAGTTCTTGAACAAATTCTAAAACCTGAGGAAAATCCAGACCTCTATGGGGATTTATATCACAAAGTTAGAATTAATTATTATCCACCAAGAGGTGATGACAAAGAAGGTTGGGACAATATAGATATCAGAGGTTGGTTGAATTATCCCATGCAAATCAAAATAGATTTCCTATGTAAAGATTCAATCTTAGCTGCACCTATTGTTCTCGATTTAGCACTCTTTATGGACTTAGCTGCCAGATCTGGTAAGTACGGCATACAGGAATGGCTATCCTTTTACTTCAAATCACCAACATGTAAGCCAGACCTTTACCCCTTACATGATTTATTTGTTCAGAAAAATAAATTAGAAAACACACTTAGAGATTTAATGGGTGAGGATCTAATAACCAATCTCGGTTTAGATTATTACGATGAATAATCTATGCCAACTATCGATGAAATAGATGTAGCAATTTTAGCTTTTGTTTCAGATCATAAAAAATCTAGCGTTACTGATGGTGCAAAAGCTCTCTATCAACCAAGCGATGTTTACGAATTACAAAAAAAAGATGCAATGCTCCGACATCGTTACAAAGCTTTAGCAGATCGTGGTCTTTTAATTCCCAAAGAAGACGGCAGAAGAACTCTTTATAGTGTAGATAAAAAAAGAATAAAATTCGGCGTCGGTCTACATGAAAAATTAGGCGTCAGGTTAGATTCACGTCTAGAAGATGATTACTGTATTTTAATAATTCTTGAGAATGGAATAGTTATACATTCATTAGATGCACTTGAAGATAAATGGGGGGTGTAGTTTGATACATCAAAATTCTGTTTCGAAAATCGGTTATATATTGTCTATATTTCTTGTGGAGCGTTCAAAATGAGTAAGCGCAATGATTTCGTCGGTTTTGTAGGTTATCGAAAGCAGAGAGAACCTTCATTCGTTCAACCAGCTCCTTTCACATCTTCTTGGAATCCTTTATTCAGCGTTTTGATTGTTTTTTGCGTTATTTTTTCAGGAGCTGCAATGTTATTCAGCCCCTTTGATGATGAAATGGACAATACATATCAGGTAGAATTTCTGAAGACTATGGTTTCAGAAAAGTCTAGAGATTCGCCTGCATTAATCGGTTACGAGTCTTGTATCGATTTGGAAGATAGATTGAAAACCAATGTTAAAGATGAAATGGTCACTACAGTAGGTTTAGGATATGGGTATGGTATTTCTCCAGAATTCATGGTCGATGTGGCAATGGACGACGGCACAGCTTTGGAAAGTGTAGACAGCCCTACTAGTGCATCTACCGGCTCATCTTCAAATCAGGAATTTTCTGGTACAAACAATCAAGAACAGGATGTCGACGAAGGTGATTTCGTAAAAACAGATGGTGATTTCATTTACGTGTTGAATGATTGGGATTACCAAGTTTACAAGAATTGGGGTTGGTCTTACGAATCAAAGAGTATTCTACATATCTTAGCGATACCCGAATTCGGACAAATTGAAAATACATCTTCTATAGCAATCGAAGGAAATGCGAGAGAAATGCTCTTAGCGGGTGATAAAATGATAGTCTATTCAGACATTTCTACATGGGATATGCAAGAAGATCACATGCTTTTAGATTACATTCGTTCCGATGGTAATTATCGTGTCTATGAAATGACCAAAATGACAATTTTAGATATCTCTAACCGTTCCTCCCCACAAGTGAATCAAGAAGTATATATCGAAGGAAATTATCAGACTGCTAGAGAGGTAGATGGCACTGTTAGGATGGTGTCCTATGCATACTTAGATATTCCTGAGGTTTTAAGTTACATAAATTATGATTATGAAGTTTTCTGGGCAGATGGTACGACAGATAGTGCTAGAGAAGACATGTGGCGTGAGGCTGCAACCTCTACCATAGAGCATAATAATAACATAATTGACAAGGCTCCACTTTCTGATTTAGTTCCCGCAATTTATTATATGAATGAAGGCGATTTAGAGGAATTCAACTTCGCAACCGATGGCGATTCTGGTTGTGATAATTTTGTTATATCTAGTGATGGAACTGGTGATGGTTTCACTTCAATCTTGACTATCGACTTAACCACAGATAATTTCAGTTTTGAAGCAGACCATATGATGACCAATTATCCAACTATTTATTCTTCTTCTGATACTATGATTATTTCAGAAAATACTAATGATTGGTGGTGGTATATGTTGGATGAAACAGATTATACTGAAGCTACCAATATTCATACTTTCGATGTAAGTGGGATGGGGGATACAAAATATATTGCAAGCGGAAGGGTGGACGGTACTGTTTCTGGCCAATTCTCTCTTTCTGAGTACAATGACGATATACGTGTAGTTTCTACAACTGGAGAATGGAATCGTTGGTGGTTGGATAATCCAGAAGAATCAGAAACAATAGTTTGTGTCTTGCGTCAAGTTGAAAGTAGTCACGACTTATCTGAAGTGGGTAGGGTAGATGGAATTGCATTAGGAGAACGACTATGGTCTGCCCGTTTTGTTGACGAAAAGGCATACTTAGTCACTTTTAGAATTATAGATCCTCTTTGGATTATAGATTTAAGCAATCCTACTATGCCGACAATAGAAGGTGAATTAGAAGTTCCAGGAGTTTCTACATACATACACCCTTTGGATGGGGATAGATTACTAACTATAGGTTATGGCGGCGATTCAGAAGGTCTCGATTGGAGTACACAGATTTCTTTATTCGATGTTAGCGATTCTAATAATCCAACATTATCTACTTCTTTATCCCTCATGCCTGCAGATGAGAATGGTGGTTGGAGTTGGGGTTGGAGTGAAGCAACTTATGAACACAAAGCTTTCCAATATTGGAATGGTACTTTAGCTATACCAATGAGTACATACAAATACGATTGTGATGAGGATGGCTGGCGCTGTACTTATGAGTACGTAACTAAATTAGTGTTAATTGACGTCACAGGTCATAATTTAGAATTAGATGGGGAGATCCATCATTCAGATTTTTACAATGAAGATAATACTTATTGGTATAATATCGATGTTCGCAGGTCAATTTTCATGGGCGATTTTGTTTATTCAATAAGTAAAGGCGTAGTTCTAGTTCATAATCTTTCGGACTTTGAAATGAAGGATTCTGTAAACTTGGGCATCACTTCAAACTAAACAAAGGTTTTTTCACCAAAGTTTTATTGAGCATTTTATGAATCGTAACGTTTTGCCGCTTTTAGTGTGTGCAATACTCATTTCCACTCCATTATTTATGCCTCTTTCAGAGTCATCCAAAAACGACAAAGATGTTCAAGGCTGGTGGTCTAATTATTCTAGGGATAAAGATAGGGATGGAATCAGTGATGTATTAGAATGGAAATTACAACAAGGCGATCGTTTCTTTGATTCAGATTCAGCACGGGTTTTCATAAGATACAATCATCACCCTACAGATTCTGATATTGAAAAATTAGAAAACTTAGGAATAGATGTAACTTATCGTGCTCAATATATCGATTTAGTTGCTACTACAATGCCTCGTAATTTGGTCTATCCAGTTTCTACTTGGAACGGCGTTGTAATGCTCGATGACATCGGTAAAGCAGTTCCACATATGAATGAAGCCGTTCCTGCAATGGGCGTAAATCAAGTTTGGGAAAATTACGGTATTTATGGAGAAGGAATTTCTATCGCTATAGTTGACACTGGGGTCGATAATGCCCATGTTGGTTTAGATGATATGGATGATAATCAGTTCACTATGGATGATCTAAAAGTTGTAGCTTATTATGATGCAGTTCAAGATAATGTAGTATGTTCACCATGCTTACCTGGTGAATCTTTAGATAGTGGTACACACGGCACTCATGTTGCAGGAATAGCTGCAGGTACTGGTGATGGGGATGCAGCACCAGACGGATCACGCCATATCGGCGTCGCACCAAAAGCTAGCTTAGTCAACGTTCTTTCATGTTGTGATGGCGATATTGAAGACATTATCAGAGGCGTCGAATGGACAATAACTAATCAAAAACTAGTAGAACCAAATATCAGAGTTATGACATCCAGTCTCGGCGAACAACAAATCGAATTTCATATCGATAATGATGGTAGCTCTGCTTGGAGCCAAGTTGTTGATGCCGCAGTAGAATCTGGCCTCGTAGTTACTTTGAGTGCAGGTAATGAATTCGGCTCAGCTACTGCAGCCGGTTGCAACACTATTGACTCACCTGGCGATTCAAGATTACCCATAACAGTCGCTTCTCTTGACAAAGATTTGAGTTTGGCAATATATAGTTCCAGAGGTTACACTTCAGACGGAAGGGTCAAGCCAGATGTCGCTGCTATAGGAAGTAGTATCATGGCCCCTAACAAAGGTACTGGAACAGGTTACACCAGTAAGAGTGGAACTAGTATGGCTACACCTTTGATGGCAGGTATTGTAGCTTTAACTTTAGAGGCTAATCCCGATTTAACTCCAACAGAAGTTAAGGATACATTAGTTGCAGGTTATTCTATCGAACGAGAAATATTAGATGATGATATAGATGCAGCATCCAATAATTGCTCAATTGCAGAAACTAGACCAGATAATGAATACGGGTATGGTCAGGCTGATCCAAAAACTTTCGTAGATATTTCTGGAAATATCGATGCTTCTTTGAGTATCAACTGGTCGTTAGAACCTGAATATATGTT
>CEVQ01003052.1_pt1 | contig 40250 bp, 37 predicted proteins | sample 356551 | NCBI WGS metagenome assembly CEVQ01 (sample SAMEA2623756, study PRJEB7988) | marine metagenome | biome: marine biome (ENVO:00000447); feature: mesopelagic zone (ENVO:00000213); material: "saline water (ENVO:00002010), including plankton (ENVO:xxxxxxxx)" | depth 250 m | reverse complement strand
GTACAATAATACTTAACCGTCCTAAAAAATTGAATGCTATTAATTTGAAAATGGCAACGTCTATTAGGGAAGAGATAGAAAAAGCGGATGAAGAAGATAGTGTAAAAATATTAATTTTAACTGGAAATGGAAGAGCATTTTCTGTGGGAGGGGATGTAAATGAAATGGGCGATTATCTGCCACAAGCGGGAGATTTATTCTATAAACTAACAGAACAGTTACACGCATCTGTAGAGAGAATAATGACTATGAAAAAACCCGTGATTTGTGCAATTAATGGAATTGTTGCTGGAGGAGCATTAGGTATAGCTCTAGCAGGAGATTTGAGAATTGGAAATGAATCTACAAAAATGTTGAGTGCTCATTTCAAGAGAGGTTTTGTACCGGCAGGAGGGGCTACGTATTTGTTACCTAAAATTATTGGACTTGGGAAGACACAAGATTTGTTTTTTGGGGAGAGAACGATAAACGCAAGTGAAATGGAAAAAATGGGAATACTTCACAGAGTTGTAAATGATGAAGAATTGGAAAAGACATGCATGAAAGAGGCGAAACGGTTAGAAAAAGGTCCGTTGGGAGCCATTGGTAAAACAAAAATGTTACTCAATAGCCAAGAACTAAAAATGATGAAAGAGCATCTCGCACTGGAACGAGAAAGCAATAGAGAAAGTGGGAATACTGGAGATGCTGTCGAAGGTATTCGTGCTTTCTTAGAAAATAGAGAAGGAGAATTTAATTCTAAATAATGGCGGGCTCGGGGGGATTTGAACCCCCGTATCTGGGTCCGAAGCCCAGCAGGATTCCAAGCTACCTCACAAGCCCAAGCAAATATCTGTTAGAGGTTCTTATAATAACCTTATTCCAAAGCTTTTAGGATTCCTGGAACTCGTGGAAAATCAATTATAGCTAAAACTTTAGAATTAGAGGAACAGATATTACGTAATCTTTCAGACATGTGAAATTCCTTTGATTTTTCTAAATTTGCGTAGCCAGCTATACTGCAAATTTTTTCATCGAGTTCCATGATGAATGATTCAGGAGTCTTTGCTTCTAAACCATCACTACGTAGTTTTTGATGGAGTCTGGAATATTTGAATTGCTGCCAAGCTGAAATTTTATTGAAGGCCTCAGTAAAATCTTCTTCGTTCATATCCAAAGATTCCGTTTTTATCCCTAATTCGATAGCTGTAGTAAATGAGGGCGGAGGTAATCTTACTTGATCTTTGCCCACTAAATCATATAAAAATAATCCGTGAATCTCTTGCATGCTAGAAATATCAAACAATTCGCCATCCCAATTTGAGAGATCTTCTAACTCTCCGGGACTTATTCCTAATGCTATCACCTCTGGAGAGAAATTTTCAACTTCGGATTTGACATCTTTAGATTCTCTGACGAGACCCCTAATTGTGGATAAAATTAGTAGCTTGCAATCAGACACTGTAATTTCATGAGTTATCAAAGTTTTACCTCGCAATCGTGTTCATTTTGACATGAAGAACAGACAATGGAATTACAGGTAGAACAAAAAGAAGTGGTCGGCTTTTTACAATGAAAGCATAAACCAGATAGCATTGTAACCATATACAGTACTTGATTTTAATTTAATGTACCAAAGTTTTTTTGCTTCACATCCTTGAAGGTCAATATGTTTAGAGCAAAAAATATAAAAATTTTCATGCCAGATTGTGAAAAGATAGAAGAATTCGAAGATGTTGAATTTCAATCTAATCCGGAAATGGAATTGCTAGTTATATTCACTAATGAAGGGGAGCATGCAGAAGTATATTCAGGAATGAAATACAAAATAATAATGGAAGGGAAAGGGGCAAAAGAATCATATGAGATGGCGCAAAGAGCCCATACTATGTCTCAAGAACAGATGAAAATGATGCTGGATCGTGAAGAGGGAACGGAAAATCAATTTTATTCTGGAATAGGATGAATAAAAATACTAAACTGGTTGCGTTCGATATGGATGGAACGTTAATCGAAACTAAATCATCATGGGCAACATTGAATAAAGAATTTGGAATAGATAGTAGCAACATGTTGAAACGGTATATGAATGGAGAGATAACTGATCAAGAATTTGTAGATTATGATATAAGAAATTGGAATGAAAAGGTAGAGAATTTGAATATTGAAAAAATAAATACGGTTTTAGATAAAGTAAAAATAAGAAATGGTGCTAAAGAGTTGATATCCGAAATTAAAAAAATGGGAATTGAGCCTATAATTATTTCTGGAGGAATAACTCACCTTGCTAATAGAATTTCTAAAGAATTGGGAATTGACAAATATTATGCAAATGATCTTCTAGAAGATGAAAATGGCAATATATATGGAAAAATTAATTTAGATAGTAGAGATAAAGGAGCTGTTCTTAGAAAAATATTGGATGAAAATAATATTAAAGAAAGTGAAGTAGTAGCTGTTGGAGATGAAGAAGTTGATATTGGAATGTTTGAAATTGCCAAAATTAGTATTGCAGTAAATACTAAAAATTCGAAAGTTATTGAAAAGGCAACGCATCATGTTAAAGAGGAAAATCTATTAGAAATATTAGAATACATAGGAGATAGAAATGAATAATAATGTTTTAATCCAAAAAGAAAATAGAATCGGTACAATTGTAATAAATCGTCCTGAGAAATTAAATTCATTGAGTGCAGATACTAGAAAGGAATTAGTAAATGCTTTCAAAGAATTAGAAGAAGATAAAGAAATAAGAATTATAATACTTTCAAGTTCGGAATGTAAAGCATTTAGTGCTGGTGCAGATTTGAAAGAATTTGCTAGTACTGAAAGAATAGATACTGAAGAAATGGAAAGAGGATGGGGGATAACTGAAATTATATTCAATTTGAAAAAACCAGTTATTGCCATGATAGATGGTTTTTGTATAGGTGGAGGAATGGAACTAGCTATGGCTTGTGACGTGAGAGTTGCATCAGAAATATCTAAATTCGGTCAAGGTGAAATTAATTTGGGAATCATACCTGGTGCAGGAGGTACGCAACGATTGCCTAGATTGATTGGCACTGGTAGAGCAATGGAGTTGATTTTATCAGGTAGAATGATAGATGCTGTTGAAGCAGAAAAATATGGTATTGTTAATTTTGTATACCCTAGCGAAGAAATAGAAGATGCTACAAAAAAGATAGCGGAAAATATGGCAAAAAAATCTCCATTTGCATTGAGTCGTGCAAAGAGTGCTGTTAACAGTGCATTATCTAAACCTCTAGAAAAGGGACTTAAAAATGAAAGAGAATTGTTTGTTGAATGTTTTGTTTCTGAAGATGGTAAAGAAGGCGTGCGTGCGTTTGTTGAAAAAAGAGAACCCGAATACAAGGATAAATAATTTGGTAAAAAAATCTAGAAAAGATAAGCGTAAAAATGCTCTAGAAATTCTTGAAGAAGCAAAGAAATTATATCCATGGGCTGAATGTGCTTTAGTACATAAAGATGCTTTACAACTTCTTGTAGCGACGATATTATCTGCACAATGTACTGATGAAAGAGTTAACAAAGTAACAAAAAAACTTTTCAAAAAATATAAAACTGTAAATGATTTTACAAAGGTGACACTAAAGGAATTGGGTAAGGATATTAGACCAACTGGGTATTATAATTCTAAAGCAAGATATATCAAAAGCGCCTGTAAAATGATTGTTGATAAATATGAAGGAATAGTGCCCAATAATATGGAAGAATTAGTAAAACTGCCGGGAGTTGGAAGGAAAACTGCGAGTGTAGTTTTGGGTGTTATTTTTGGAAAAGCTGAAGGTGTTGTAGTAGATACACACGTATTTAGAATCTCAAAACGGTTGGGATTATCTAAAGGAAAAAGTCCAGGAATAGTAGAAAGGGATTTAATGAAAATACTGCCGAATGAATATTGGATAGATTGGGCAGATCATTTAATTTGGCATGGAAGAAGAGTCTGTGATGCGAGAAAGCCTTTGTGTGGTGAGTGTACATTAGAAATGCGGTGTCCAAAGGTGGGCGTAAAAACCCCCCCTAGATAGGAGAAATAAGATGAGTATTAGTAAAAAATGGGATGATAGGTTTCTAGAACTAGCGAAACATATATCTGAATGGAGTAAAGATCCATCTACCAAAGTTGGTTGTGTGATTGTTGGTGAAGATAGAGAAGTAAGAAGTACAGGATTCAATGGACTGCCCAGAGGGATTGACGATTCGAATGAAAGGTTGAATAATAGAGAAATAAAATACCCCCTAACATGTCATGCTGAAGAAAATGCCATAATGCATGCAGCCAGAGTTGGACTATCGTTGAAAGGATGTGTTGCATACTCTACATGGCCACCTTGTACTAGATGTGCAAGATCACTCATACAAGCAGGTATTGTGGAAGTTATCTCTCCGGCAGGAATAGAAATACCTGAAAGATGGAAAGAGGATTTTGACCTTGCTAATGATATGTTTAAAGAAGCGGGAATTATCCTGAGATATTCATAATTTGAAATAGAAATTACTTGGAATTTTCTAATGCGTCGATAACTCCGTTACCGTCGCTGTCCAATAATTTTTCAATGCGTTTAAGGTGTTCAACACCTGTATCAGATTGAATATTTTCAGTAATAATATCCCTCACATGAGAAGGTTTTGAAACCCCATACAGCGTATCATGAGGGTTATGTCTTGCAGTTCTTGATGTTTTCTTGAGACCGCCCATGAAACCTAGTGACATCTTATCACTTCCAGAACCTACACCTGATGCCAACATAGCTTCATCAGTTCCCGTACCCAACCCAGTACCAGTTAATGGAATGACTGTGCCAAAACCGAATAAACGGCCGAAAATACTTTGAGATAATTTTATGTCCTCTATATGATTATATCGTACTTGTCTTTCATCTTTTGACATGAAAAAATCACTTTGTAGAATAATCCTAATATTTGTCAAAAAATAAGTAAAACTGAGTCGATAATAGTTAACTAAAAATAAACCTGCAATGCCCAATAAAATAGTTAAAGTTGGTAAAAAATATTTGGAAAAATTGAAAGTGTCTTCTCGGTTATCGGCGAAAAATTTACCGAATAGAACGAGCCCTAGAACTCCTAAAATGACTACAAAGATACAAAAACGAAAAACTGATTGGCCTCCAGTTTCTAAGTAAAGATATCTACATAAGAAACCAAATATTAATAAGCCTAAAGACCAACAAATTATACCTAATAATGTAATTGCATTGGGCCAAATGTTAGTTAGAAGCTCAGCTGTAGTAGTATGATTATCTAACCAATCTTGACTAATGACTGCATTTAAAATTCTAAAACAAGCAATACCCCAAAGAATTAGAAAACCAAAAATTGAATAAAGATGTAGAAAAGATAGAAGATGCGGTTTCGCTTTTAATTTTAATTCTTCTCCCCTCAGGAATGATATTTCAGCCAAGTCTTTACCTTTGAGTTGATTTGGGGGCTTGATTTAATCTTTTGTCACGAATCTTGAACAGTTGAAATTGTTTCTTGGGACTTCGATTTTGAAATTAGAGTAATAAAAATACCCACTAAACAGATGGCCCCTCCAATAATTACCCAGATAGTTGGTAATTCATCGAAAAAGTGCCAAGCTAATAGAGAAGCTCCGAAAGGTTCGGCCAATAAAGTTACAGAAACGATGTAAGCAGGTAGATAACCTAATGCCCAATTGTGTAAAGTGTGACCTAAGAGTGTTGGTACAAACGCCATCAATAAAAATATTCCAATGTCCCTTCTAGGAATTGGATAGTAGTCTGCATGTGTTAAAAATACAGAAAACCAAAGTGTTATGGCACTTATTGAATAAATGATAAATGCGTAAGTAGGAAGTGATATAGAAGATCTAATAGTTCTGCCTGCTAAGAAATAAATCCCAGCTAATATGCCTGAAATTAAAGCAAAAAGATTACCTTGAGAAGAGCCGGAATAATAAATCAGTTCACCACTGAAAAGAATTAAGATTCCAATAAAACTTAGAAGTATACCTATTTGGGATTTTTGTGAAACCCGTTCCTTGAGTAATAGCCAACCAAAAAAAACAACAAAAAGAGGGTGAGAGGTGGCAAGTAATGTGGCGGCAGCTACAGAGGTCATTGTTACAGAAGAAATAAAAAAACCGAAATGTAAACCCAAAACGATACCGACCAATGACATCTGCGTTACGCTTGTTCTCTTCAAAGTTTTAATTTCTGAAAAATTATCTTTCATTAAGAATGGTATAAAGATAAATGATGCGAAGGTTTGACGATATGCACCAACAACTAGAGGACTGATATCCTTATCGACCCATCTAATAAAAATAGCTGAAAAAGATATAGCCACCATAGCAATAATTAAAGAAAAATAAGGGAGAATACTATTTTCATCATTTTTATTCATAAATTATTAATCCATAAGTGCTGCAGGTTTAGATAAATGGCGTCGTGCAGATGATGGCGGTTCATACCAACAAGTATCTAAATCTGGTAAAACAGATTTGTAAGCCGGTTTTGGAAGTTTGGTACTACAGATGCGGCATTTGTAGTCTGAATTTTTACCAGTAGAATGCATTCTTGTATGACATTTATTACACAAAGGATTCGGTGGTTTAACATATCTATTTTCAAATCTAACAACTTTGAATTTTTCAAGGTTTAGAGTTTCATGACTTAAACTGCCACAGACGATAATATCATCTCCTTGAATCAGTTTATCGACTTTTGTTCGAAAATCTCCAGAAGGTTCGTATGCAGCGCAAGTAACTGTAAGATTATTATCGTCAATTAAATCAAAAAATCTATGACCCCCTTTAATTGAATATGGAGTTGAATGGACTTTGCCCCTTACCTTTATACAAATGCCATCTTCGAGTTTGGATAGTGATTTTTCTTGTAGATGATCATCTGAGCCTTGGTTTGTTAAAAAGAGTAGACTTTTTTCTGCTTTTTCGGGACCTAAATGAACTAATCCTTTCAATAATGAATCTGATTTTGTTCCTCGTAAACCCCATAAAACCGGACAGGGTGAATGAGGTACCATTGAGATTTTTCCATCGCCGTCCATGCAACTAAAAACCCCATCGAATTTTGAAACTATATTGACTTGGGATTTAGATATGTTCCTAATTGTACCCCATTTATTTTTTTTCCTATATGCTAAAAGTTCATAGGTTGTATCTGACTTTGTAAAATCCCAGGCGATAGCGCACGCTGCACCTATCAAACCTCGACCACCTCGTAAACCTTTGAAAGTCGTTTCTTTAATATATTTTATAATTTTGTCCTTGGATAGAATTGTTCTTACACCTTTCCAATACAGATTCATTGGGAGCTTCTTTCTAGAAACGATTACTCCTGGCTGAGATGAAGGATGGGATTCGGATTTTACGATTTGTAAAATTCTATCTAAAATCTCTTGATCTGTAATAGATGTATTATTTTTGAAGGTGAGAGCTATGGCTCCGTTACCTCGAGTTTTCCATGGTACATTTGGATTAAGACGAACTAATCTTGGCTCTCCGATTAGAGATAAGTCAGATAGTTCATCTATTACTTTAGATGATAAATAGGTAGTACACCCCCCTTCTAACGAATCTGTATCATCTATACCGACGTATATCAAGAAATACCTCTAGATGCTTTTTCGATTATCCTATCTTCGATTTTAGTTATGAAGCTAGTAATTTCTATATCCAAAGTTCTAGCCAATATGAGCACCTCTACTTCTGGGAGAATTCCGCGATGTTTTGATTGATTTTTATTTATTAATTTTATAATTTCTGTCTTCTTCATATCTGAATTATTGATTATGACTGACAAAAGTTGATTGAATAATGTATCAGACAAGTTCAAACACTCCCTTTGAACCGTAAGGAACTGTTATATTTTTATCTATTTTTGCAAAATAAAAATCGGAGTTGTCGAGTATTAAATTTGGTAATGAAGGAGGATTGCTACCCAAAATAGTTATTAAAAATCTATTGATATTCATATTTTGTAAACGATTTATTAAATCGATTAAGGACATATTGGAAAAATCCTTATTTTTGGCGTAAACTGAATCTGTGTAATCGATGCCTATAATCAAATTTTCAGCAAAATCTAAAGCTATACTTAATTCATCAAAGCCATTTAAATTTCTTAAGGAAAGGATTACTTCACCCCTATCTGCCATTATACAATCAATTATATCTTCGCCGTAAAAAGAACCCGAATCAACGAAAACGGTTCTTTTAGGATTTAAAGGTAAAGTGGATGGGTCTGGGCGATTTTTGATGATGCCTCGCATATCCCATATTAGTAATGGGTCGTCGCCTTCAGGTATGATAAAAGTTTCTCCGTGTTTAAAATCGAAGCGATTTTCTGAAAAATCTAAAGTGGCTGATTTGCCATTATTGTAAGCTATCCAAGGCCATGACATGTAAAGATAATTACGAACTCTAATTTATTGTTAACTTATGCTACAAATCTAGAATAAAAACTATGCGAGAAGGTGGTCCAACCGTTATTTCTAGATTGTGATAGCTAATAGCTTTGACTTCTACGCCATACCCGTGTTCTTCAGGAGAATAGTTATCGCCAGATAAAGAAATAGAAGCTTCGGAGTTCGAAAGTGTTATCTGCGCTTTGCCCGGAAGAAAATTTTTTGAATCGAATAAAACGAGTAATTCATTTAAAATATCAACGAGTAAATGGCTTGTATCAGAATAAGATATTTTGAAATTTATCGTCTTTGAAGAATTTACTAGATTTCCACCAGTTATAATTTCAGTTAACGCTAAGCAAGCTTCGGAAAGCGCCTCTGTAAAACTATCTGAATTTACTTCGATTCCAACATCTGCCGTATGCTCTAGTTGCTCTCTCAACAAATAACATAGACGTGGCTAAGATATAAGAGAAACTATTGCAAACAAACGAAGATTGGTAGCGGGGGGTGGATTTGAACCACCGATCTCCGGGTTATGAGCCCGACGGGATTTCCTAGCTACCCCACCCCGCTTCGTTATAGAACTTAACAGCTTTGTTAAGAAGCTTTGGTGAATAAAATAAAAAAAATAAGAATGATGATAACTTATCTTCTCATTATAGTATAACGGAAAACTATGGCTGCGACTACTAAACCTAATAAAACAAAAGGTATTGCGGTAGTCAATGAAACAGAAGGAGTAAAGGAATCATCAGAATCTGGATTTGGGTTTGGATTTTCCATAATCTCAACAGTATATATTAAGGAATTATCATCTTCGAAGGGCCCTTCGTCTATGTTAAAACCGGTATCGACTTTAATTTGTAAAGATTGGGTTCCTGCGCTTGGAATTGCCCAAGTTAAAATAACTTCAGTCTCACTAAAACCTGAAATGCCAGAAACTAATTGTGTATCTTCAACTCTAGCTCCGAAGAATAATTGTACTTGAAAAGAACCTGAAGATTTACCGCCTGTATTATGTATTGTTACAGTAAATTCTAAAGGCAATCCTTGAACTGGAGGAGATGGATTCAAACTAATATCTTGAGAACTAATAGCAAGATTGACTATTTCTTCGGGTGGAATTTCAATAACAAAGGAAGAATCAGCTGCTTCGAAAAAAACCCGACCGTTCGAATTAGAAGAAATTACTTTTAGATAAAAAGAAGCAGAATCGTCATGTTCTGCATTTTTAATATCGATAACTAATTCTAAATTGGCTGTTTGATCTTCATCTATAGTGAGAAGATCAGTATAACTACCTCCTGAAACGTCATAAACAGAAATTGACCAACCACCCCCTACTGAGGTTGAAAAGGAGTAAGTATCTGCACCATTTCCTGTATTCTTAACACTGAAAGGATAATGAAATAAATTGTTTTCTAGATTATAAGGATTAATGGGTATAGAATTGGGGAATGTAGAAGGTGTAACTTGGATGCCCGTTTCTCGAACAGATAAAGAATAATCTATATCTGCAGTTTCAGAAGGATTGCCTCCAGATATCACAGATATAGTGATAGTAGTAGATTCCCCACCAGATGCACTAGAAGGTGAAGAAACAAAAATTGAAATGAGTTCTGAATCCCCTTGATCCAATTCTATAGTTCTAGAGCCATCGACATCAATATTCCACCCAGAAGATGAGCTGTCTGTTTCTAAATCTACAATATCGAAACTATTACCGTTATTGATTACAGATACGTCGAAACTAATTTCAGAACCTGGATTCATAACGAATGTTCGTTCATTATCTTCACTAGTTATATCTACCGAAAAAATATCCACTAAAAGATAGTAATTAGTAACAAAAGACCAATCTTTATTAGAGATACTATCTTCTGCAGTGATTACCAAAGTGTAATTTTTCTCAAGGGCGTTATCGTCTTGATAGTACCAATTTGCACTCAAGATGGTACGAGAACTGCCGCTTGATTTTGCATCGAAACTGTTTCGGAAAGAAGGTGAACTAAAATCAGAAATTGAGATTGTGCCACTTTCAGCATCTGTATAGCTAGCTCCAAATGAGTTGTGTATAAAGAAAGATAACTGAAGATTATCTTCGCCAAAGTCATCAACGCGTTCATTTTCCATACTGTCGATTTCAAAAAACATGTAAGAAATATCGACTTGCATTTTAGAATTCAGACTTGAACTATCCCAGAGAACGGAAGCTTCTCTTGGATTTGCTTCTCCAGACCAAGTAGTATTAGTCCAAGTAATGCTACTTTCCAACTCGATGCCTAAACGAGATATACTTTCATAATCATCTGGAATGACTTCGGGATTAACGTAAAATGTTCCAGATATGAGATACTCCCCCTCTAAACTTCCACCAGGTGGTGCAGTTTCTTCTATTTCAACGGTTGCCAATTCAGTATATCCGTTATTTATGTAAATGTAAATTATAGCCCTAAGGCGGAATTCATCTACTTTGCTTGAAGATACCCAAATATCGAATGACCCCTCTTCGCCTGTAAAAATTACTCCTTTATTATAAGCAAAATTTGATTCCCAAGAGGCCACATCATAATATTTGTATTCCCCATTAGTAGCATTTGGATATTCTTGATCTTCTGCATTATTACATGCTTTATTTCTAGATGCAGAAGAAGGTTGATCTGGATTTAAATTTCCTGTATTCAAAGCGAGATTACCTTCTAAAAATAAATCAACGGATTCGGATTCTGCATTATCTGTAATTAGTAAAACAGAAAAAAATGCTATGCAAAAAAGAACAGCTCCGAAATACTTCGTCTTTTTCATGACTTAACTGTTTCCTTATTATCCGTTAATAAAGTTATCCTTATACAGAAATCAACTAAGAAATAATGAATATTACAAAGTAGGAGGAAAAATTGAGACTCCTCCATTCTCTTCCTGCAATACGCCATCTTTAGCTATTATTTGACCGCGTCTAAAAACTCTTGAAGGGAATATAGCATCCCAATTCTCAAACGGCGTCCAATTAGCTTTAGAATGAAGATTTTCCAAAGATATTTTTGTTTTATTTTTTAAATCTACTGTAATTATATCGGCAGGATTGCCTGGAATTAATTTTCCTCTTTGAATGCCCAATCTTTCAGCTGGTTTTTCTGCCATTGCACTTACTAATCTATCAAGAGATAATCTATCTTCTGCCACTTCATTCAACATCAAAGGAATCATAGTTTCTACACCTGGAATTCCAGAAGGTGGATCTGAGCTTACCTTCTCTGACATTAAATGTGGAGCGTGGTCGCTTGCTAAAATATCGATTTTTCCATTTCTTAATGCATTGTAAAGAGCTGTGTTGTCATTTCTTTCTCGTAAAGGCGGGTCGACTTTGCATTCGATACCAAGTTCGCAACTTAAATTGAGTAAAAGATGATGGGGGCAAACCTCAGAGGTGGCCTGTGATGGCAATACATTCAAACCTTCTTGAGTAGAGAGATGGGCTACATGTAAAGAGCTTGAATTGGGCATTCCTTCCAAGCATAGTTTTTCTGCATTTGATCTATTATGAGTATGATCAGATAAAGCTGAAAGTGTTTCGTAAGAAATATGGTCTGGGTGTTCGCCATGTATAACTATGGGGCGTGAGCTGTTACTTATTACTTCATTTACAGTTGATTGATATTCTGGCCAACTGAAATTATATGGATATAGCTTCCAAAAAGCAGGATAGGTTTTTGTGAACCAAGATTCTTTACTGATTCCAGGATAGGCATAGAACCCTAGACCGAAATCGACTACCGAATTCGATAAGGCCCGATTATTTTTATCTGTAAAATTAGTAGGGCTATTAGTTAGAGGGGTTGTATTGGGCATATCAACAACAGCAGTCACACCGCCACACGCTGCGGCTGCTGAGCCGGTAGCCCAAACTTCTTTTTCGGGATTACCAGGGTCTCTGAAATGTACATGCATATCTGTAGCTGCCGGCAGAATGACATCGGAAGTGGTTGTATGTTCATCGCCCTTTAGAATTTTTTTAACTGCACCTATGTAACCATCATCATTGATGCCGACACAAGCATTAGTTAGACCTTGTCCTGTAATCCATACCTTGCCTTCGAGTACTTTCATCAATCCTCTACGATTACCACTATAGCTTTCGTGTATAAAGCCTCATTGCGTCCGGAAACTTTAATTTTAATTGTATAAGAATCATCAATAGCCTCTTCTGGAACTGTCACTACTAACGTGAGATTGGAATAATCAGAAGCTGATAGATTCAAGGAATAAATATTAGTTTCATTATCGAAATAGAAAACATCACTTGAAAAATTTGAATCGGAAGCTAAAAGAGTATCATTTACAGACCAAATTGTAAAGCTAGATAAAGAAACAGACCAAGATTCATTATGAACAAAGCTGAGTGATAAATTATCTGTGACTGTACCTGTATTGTTCAGCCAAACTATCATTTCGAAAGAAGCATTGGAAGCGGTAGTAAATTCGGAATCGGAAGATTCTATACTTATATCAAATGGACTTTCTCCCACCATGAGTGGTGAAGGGACGAAGCATACAATCAACATCAATACGGAAAAAGCACCTACTATCTTTCTATTAAAATCTAAAGGTGTGATTTCTTCAGAAGGGGGAGGATGAAGTATCCCCATAAAAAAAATTAAGACTCCAAAAATTAACCAACCAAAATATGGATCGACTATACCTGGAATACCTACAAATCCTAAGAAAAACAACATCGACATTGTGAGATAAGAAAAATATTTGGATTTGTTTCCTAGGAGTGCACGTGATATATGCCCTCCATCTAATTGACCTGCTGGGAATAAATTAATTGCTGTAACTAGAAAGCCAGCCCATCCTGCAAATGCTACTGGATGGGTCAAATATGCACCTGAAAGTGGCATTATTTTAACGGCAACCCATATCAGAGCAGACCAAATTATAGGAGTTCCTAAGTAGTAAACACTTCCAGTATCTTCAGGTACTGGAGCTTTTACCATTTCAGTTAATAAAAAGCCGAGAAGCGTGATTGGTATAGCGATTATAAATCCTGCAATTGGACCACTGACACCGACATCGAAAAGAGCTTTACGATTAGGTATTGGTTCACGTATTGATATCATGGCACCCATAGTGCCCAACAAAAATGGAGGAGGGAATGGTATGAAGAATGGTAATGAAGAATCTAGATTGTGTTTTTTAGCATAGAAATAATGAGCGAATTCGTGCACACCCAATATTGTCAATAGTGGAATTGAAAATGTCAAAAATCCCATTAATAGAAGTCTAGGTTCGAGAAAAATTGTGAATAGAAACCAACTTGACTCCGATTCGTAGTTAGAATAGCCAGCATACATGAGAGCCCCGGCCCACATAGTGGTAAAAACTGTAGCGAGGAAAAGATAAACATTAGTTCGTTGACTCTTGAAGGATTGATTCGGTTTTGGAAGTAAAATTAAAAGAGCCTCTCCACCAACCTCCCTTACAATTGGAGAAAAGCGTTCTGGAAAACTTTTGGATTTTAATTCGATTCTTAAATCTTCAAATTTAGATTCAAAATCATCTGGTAGTGCTATATGAAATATATGAGAAAGGCCATCATGTTTGTAATCTTTGATTGACCACCCTTTTGACTTTAAAAAGGAATTCAGTTCTTCCATTGTAATTGTATTGCTAATTGCGAGGTATAAACTATTTGGTGTACAATTGCTTAAACTTCAGGCGAATTTTTATAACCGTTTTCCAATTGGGTATTCTGTTGAGGTTCAACTTATGACTAAACCTGAAATTTCTAAAGATATAGAACTAGAAGAACAAATTAAATGCACAGAATGTAGATCGGAACATTTAGTAAGAGATTACCAAAGAGGCGAGTTGACTTGTAGAACTTGCGGTTTAGTGATTGATGAGAATCAAATAGATCAAGGACCTGAATGGCGTGCATTTGATGCTGAACAAAATGAGAGACGAGCTAGAGGTGGTTCACCTATGAATCCTCTAGTTCATGATAAAGGATTGTCAACAGATATAGCTTGGAGTAATAGAGATTCATATGGAAATGTAGTCCCATCAAAAAACCGTTCACAACTATACAGAATGAGAAAATGGCAAAATAGAACTAGAGCTAATAATTCTGCAGATAGAAATTTAGCATTGGCATTAAATGAATTAAATAGATTGGCTTCTAAAATTGGATTACAGCGACAAGTAAGAGAAACTGCTGCTATGCTTTATAGAAAGGCTGTGCAGAAAAATCTGGTTAGAGGTAGATCAATTGAGGGTGTGGCTGCTGCGACGCTTTATGGGGCATGTAGACAATGTGAAGTTCCTAGAACGCTTGACGAAATAACTAAAGCATCTAACGCAACTAAAAAGGAAGTTGGAAGAACGTACAGATACATATCGAGAGAATTGGGATTGAATCTAATGCCAGCATCTCCTGTTTCATACATAACTAGATATTCTCGTGAACTTGGATTATCTGGTAGAGTAGAAGATGCAGCAATAAAAATACTTCAAGAAGCTACTGAATCTGAATTGACTTCAGGAAGAGGACCAACTGGAGTTGCGGCTGCTGCGATATATTTAGCATCTGTAGTTTATAATCAACGCAAAACTCAGAAAGCTATAGCGGACACGGTAGGGGTTACCGAAGTTACAATAAGAAATAGATACAAAGAATTAACAGAATATCTGAGTATCACTGCTGCTGTAGCAGCTTGAAGGTACATATTGAAATTTCGAAAGAACGACACGAATAGTCGAAAGGTTTGGTTACAGCATCCCGATGATTTATATTATTTAAATCTGATAATTGAGAATGAAGATACGGTGACGGCTTTTACAGAACGAAGAGAATCTAAACAAGCAGACAAAATAAGATCTGAAAGAGGGGTAAAAAAGAAGATGAATTTAACTATAAAAGTTGAAGATAAAGAATATCAGAACTTTGATCAAAGATTCAGATGTCATGGAAAAATAATAGAAGGCGTGCAAGATGTTGGGAACTATCATTCATTGATACTTAAAGCAGGAGATGATTTTGTTCTCGGAAAAAAAGCGTGGATGCCACACCATGAAAGGATGTTTGTAAAAGCCAAAAAGGCATCATTTAGAGCTATAGCAATAAATGTGGAAACGGACGCAATAGTATTTGCAGAATTAAGAACGTTCGGACTTAGGGAATTAAAAACTATTAACAGAGCTGGTGGGGGAAAAAGAAAGGGTGGTGAAACTCAGAAATCATTCTTTGAAAGAGGTGTTGAACAGTTAAAGGAAATTTATAGTTCCGGAGAAACTTTGATAATATTGGGGCCTGGATTTCCAAAAGAAGATTTCATAAGAGTGTGTAAAGAAAAGGATTCTGAATTGTTTAATAGATATCAAACTGACACAGTTGGTCAGGGCGGTATGAATGGAATTAACGAAGCACTTAAAAGTGGTAAAATAACAAATAAAATGGAAACGATAGAATTGGAAAAAGAATTGACGATAATGGAAGAATTAAAAACATCAATTTACAAAGATTTTGCAACATATGGGTGGAATGAAGTTAAAGATAAAATAGAGAATGGTTCTGTTGAAAAGGTCATAATGTTAGATACGGAAATACATCAAAAAAAGGGAATTAAAATGCTTGCATTGTGTGAAAGAAATAGAATTGAAATTGTGGAAATATCCAACCATCATGAAGGAGGGCAGATGTTAGAAGGACTAGGAAAAGTGGCTTGTTTACTAAGATACAAGGCAGGATAGTTTCTTTTATTGGCATTGTTATTTTAGATATTATGATACCGGGCATGGGAAGAATGAATCCGCGGATGATGAAGAAGCTTCAGAAACAATTAGAAAAGGCCACTGAAGAGATAGATGCGACCAAAGTAACCATTGAAACCCCAGAAAAAACATTAGTCTTTGACCGGCCATCTGTAACTATCATGGATATGATGGGGCAAAAAACATACCAAGTAGTTGGGGAACCTAATGAAGTAGAAAATGAAGATGAGGGAATACCTGAAGAAGACATAGAATTAGTGATGTCCCAAACTAGCGTTTCAAGAGAGAAAGCAATCTCAACTCTAGAAGAATGTGATGGGGAACCTGCAGAAGCCATAATCAAATTGGTAGGTGAATAATGGATTTTAGAGAAACAGAAGAACAGAAAATGATAAGAGAAACTATACGTGAATTCTCTGAAACTGAAGTTTTGAAAACTGCCATGAAAAGAGATGAAGAGCAAATTCCACCTATTGAAGAATTCAAAAAATTGGCAGAATTGGGATTTGCTGGTATGACTATTTCTGAAAAATATGGTGGGCAAAAAATAGATGATATATCTGAAGCTATAGTAATAGAAGAGCTCTCTAGAGTTGATCCATCATTGGGAGTTTTTCTTGCTGTGCACGTTGGATTGTCTGCAATGACAATTGCACTTCATGGAACAGAGGAACAGAAAAAGAAGTACCTGCCAAGAATGGCAACTGGAGAATGTATTGGTGCGTATTCACTAAGTGAAGCTAGTTCTGGAACGGATGCAGCGGCTATGACTGCAAAGGCAGATTTAGAAAATGAGGATTTTATTTTGAACGGTGAAAAAATGTGGGTAACTAATGGAGCATCGGCAGATATTTTTGTTTTATTTGCTAAACATGTGGGTGATGCTGAATATGGTAAAAAGAAACATGGAGGAATAACTGCATTTATAGTTGAAAAAGAGTTTGATGGATTTTCAGTTGGTAAAAAAGAAGATAAACTTGGAATTCGATCATCTGATACTTGTACACTCTTAATGAAAAACTGTAAAGTGCCTAAAGAAAACGTATTGGGTGAGGTTGGAAAGGGCTTCTCAATTGCTATGAATGCTCTTGATAATTCTAGAGTTGGAATTGCTGCTCAAGCATTGGGAATTGCTCAGGGGGCGTATGAATCTGCATTGAAATATTCTAAAGAGAGAGAAACGTTTGGAAAGATGATACTTGAACATCAAACAATAGGAAATTATTTAGCAGATATGGCGAATAAAATTGATGCAGCGAGACTACAAGTGTACAGAGCTGCTTGGGCTAAACAGAAGCACTACGAAGAAGGAATGCCTAGACATACATTAGAAGCTTCAATGGCGAAACTGAGTGCTGGCGATACCGCTATGTGGGTGGCTGATCGTGCAGTTCAGATATTAGGTGGGTATGGATACACAAAAGAATTTCCTGTTGAAAGATTTTTCAGAGATGCTAAAATAACACAAATATATGAAGGTACGCAAGAAGTACAAAGATTAGTTATAGCCAGAGAAATAGGCAAGAGATAAAGAGTGAGTGAAAAATGAAAATAGGAATACCTAAAGAACCTGAAGCTGAAAAAAGGGTTGCAATGGTTCCTGATGTTATCCCAAAATTAACTAAAAATGGTTTTGAGATTGTAGTGGAAGATGGATTAGGAAATAGTGCAGGATTTTCAAATGAAGAATATAGAGTAAAGGGTGCAAACGTCACTACTCGAAATGAAGTAATGGATTCTGAAATAATTATGTCTATTGGAGTTCCTGAAAATGAAAAATGGAATGATGGTCAAACGGTTGTTTGTTTAGCAGACCCGTTTAGAGAGAATGAAATAGTAAAACGACTAGCAAAAGAAGGTGTGAATCTTTGTTCGATGGATATGATACCTCGTAGATTATCAAAAGCTCAGTCAATGGATGTAAATTCAAGTCAGGATAATTTAGCAGGATACAAATCTGTAATTCTTGGGGGACAACAAAGTAACAAATTATTTCCAATGATGATGACTTCTGCAGGAACTGTAAGACCTGCTAAAGTTGTTATTATGGGAGCAGGTGTTGCAGGACTTCAGGCCATAGCTACTGCGAAAAGGCTTGGAGCGGTAGTGTATGCTTCGGATGTTAGACTAGCCGCAAAGGAACAGATAGAAAGTTTAGGAGGGAAATTTATAGAAGTAGAAGGGATGGAAGATTTTGAAGATGAAAGTGGATATGCTAAACCTTTGACCCCGGAATTTATACAGAAAGTAAATGAAACTGTTTGTAAAGTTGCAGAAGATGCAGATGTTGTGATAACCACTGCGCGTATATTCGGTAGAGATGCACCCATAACCGTTCCTGCTGATGCCGTAAAGAGAATGAAAAAAGGAGCTGTGATAGTTGATATGAATACAGATACAGGAGGGAATTGTGAATTATCTGAAATGGATAAAGTTGTAGAAAAAGAAGGTGTTGTTATTGTAGGAGTATCTAATTTACCTGGAACAGTAGCCAATACTGCATCTATGTTATATGCAAATAATGTTGCGAATTTTGTTAATTCATTATCGAAAGATGGGGAATTTATTTTAGATATGGAAGATGAAATTCTAATAGGGCCTTCAGAAGAGTCTGATTTCTATGTGAAAGGGATGGGTGGGGTTCTTGTAACTACGAATGGTGAAATTCAAAAAAAGCAAGAAAGATTGAAAGAGGTAATTAAATAATGGATTTGGAAACATTAATTGCATCGATAACGGTTTTTGCATTAGCTATTTTTTTAGGATTTGAACTTATTACAAAAGTTCCTCCAACACTACATACACCACTAATGTCTGGTGCTAACGCGATTTCTGGAATTACGATCGTTGGAGCTTTGATTTTTTCTAATACTGAATTTAATGACGGAGATCCTGGACGTGCTGCTTGGTTAGCGTTTTTTGCATTGATTCTTGCTACGATTAATGTGATTGGCGGATTTGCTGTAACTAATAGAATGTTGAATATGATTGCTGGAAAAAGGAGAGGAAAATAATGGATTTAGCAATGTGGGATGTTGGATACTTAGTTGCATCTATATTATTCATAATGGGGTTGAAAAAATTAGGACATCCACGCACGGCCCCGACGGGAAATCTATACGGTGCAACAGGAATGTTAGTTGCAGTAGTTGTTACCATTGCCCAAATGGATTTTGGTAATGTTGACAATTTTATTTTAATTATTGCAGGTTTGAGTACTGGAGGAGTTATCGGTTATGTAATGGCCGTTAGAGTTCAAATGACGGGGATGCCGGAAATGGTGGCTCTGTTCAATGGATTTGGTGGTGCAGCTAGTGCACTTGTTGCTGCATCTGAGGTTTTTAGAAGAATAAATAGTGGTGAGATACCTACTGGTTTAGAATTACAAGTTGCTTGGATTGCAATTGGCCTTTCTGCTTTAGTTGGATGGATGACTTTGACTGGGAGTTTGCTTGCCATGATGAAATTGAAGGGTGGAGTGGAAATTTTTGGAACGTGGTATAGAACTCCTACATGGGGGCCTGAGTGGTTAAATTACGTTAAAGGAATATTCCTGATTGGTATTGTTGGTCTAATTTATATGACGATGGAAGAGCCTGAAAATTCAAATTACGTAATAGGAATCATTGTACTTTCTTGTATTCTGGGTATTTTGTTTGTACTTCCAATCGGTGGAGCAGATATGCCAGTTGTTGTAAGTTTACTAAATTCATTATCAGGAGTAGCTGCTGCATTTACTGGATTTATTATAGGTAATAATGTTTTGATTATTGCAGGTTCGATGGTTGGTGCTGCGGGTTTGATTTTGACAAACATTATGTGTAAAGCAATGAATCGACAATTGATAGACGTATTGTTCAAATCTTTTGGTGGTTCAGATAAAGAGCAAGTAACGCGAACAAAAGTTGGTTCGGATCCGGAAGAAGTTGCTATGATATGTGATGGAATCTCTAAATGTGTTATTATTCCAGGATATGGAATGGCTGTTTCGCAATGTCAACATCAAGTTCGTGAATTTGCAGATATTTTAGAGGAGAATGGATGTGAAGTAAAATATGGAATACATCCTGTTGCTGGACGTATGCCTGGACATATGAATGTATTACTAGCAGAAGCAAGTGTTCCTTATGAAAAATTAATTGAAATGGAAGAAATTAACTCAGAGATGAGTGATTGTGATGTTGCTTTAGTTGTGGGTGCCAATGATACTGTTAACCCAGCTGCTAGAACAGGTGAAGGGCCATTAGCAGGGATGCCGATTATAGATGCAGATAAAGCTCGTGTTGTTGTAATTGTAAAAAGATCATTGTCTGTAGGGTATGCAGGCGTGGATAATGATTTATTTTATGATGACAAAACTATGATGTTATTTGGTGATGGAAAAAAGATGATGACTGAACTAGTATCTGCAATGAAGGAATCTTAGATTAGTTTATCAAACCAAGGTATTGTTTTCTTCAAGCCTTCCTCTAAACTAGTTGAAGGCGACCAGTCAATGATTTTGTTCGCTAGGGAAATGTCTGGATTGCGTCTTTTAGGATCATCAATCGGTAAATCTTTGTGTATAAGTTCAGATTCTGAATTGGTAAGGGAGATGACCATATTAGCTAAATCCAGAATACTATATTCAGAAGGATTGCCCAGATTCAATGGTGATTGATAAGTAGAATTCATTAATCGAACTATACCATCTATTAAATCGTCAACGTAGCAGAAGCTACGCGTTTGTAGACCATCACCATAGATTGTTACTGGTTTATTTTTAAGAGCTTGGCAGATAAAATTTGAAACAACGCGACCGTCTTGAGGGTCCATGTGTGGGCCGTATGTGTTAAAGATTCTTGCAATACGAATATCGACTCCTGCATGTTCTTGATAAGCGATTAACAGTGACTCAGCTACTCGTTTACCTTCGTCATAACATGCACGCGGACCTATTGGATTTACATTGCCCCAATAATCTTCTGATTGTGGATGAACTTCTGGATCACCATAAACTTCGGAAGTAGAAGCATGGAGAATTGGTATGTTTAATCTTTTAGCCATTCCTAAAACATTGTAAATTGCTAAAGTTCCCATTTTTAGGGTTTTGATTGGATTATGTTGGTAATCCACAGGAGATGCCGGTGAAGCAAAGTTGAAAATGCCATTTATTTTTTCTGGAAAAAATGGTGTTGTCAAATCATGACACTCCAAATCAAAGTTTGGATTTGATTTTAAATGTGAAACATTATTTTCATTTCCTGTACTAAAGTCATCTAAACAGAGAACAGCATTTCCATCATTAAGGAGGCGTTCACATAGATGTGATCCAAGAAAGCCTGCACCACCTGTTACTAGATAACGATTCAAAAATCCTCCGAGATATCCTTGATAACTTTACTCCATTTGTATTGATGGGAAAGTATAAGATGAGATCTGAACCAATCTTCCATAGTACCTATATCAAATCTTGTGCCTGAAAACTTCCATGCCAAAAGTGAATTACTTTGTGCAGTCATATTCATAGCATCAGTAAGTTGAATCTCCCCACCCACGCCTGCATTGACTTCTGATTGATAATCGAAAATATCTGGAGTGAAGATATACCTACCGAGAACGCCTAAATTGGAAGGGGCATCAGAAGGTTCTGGTTTTTCAACTAATGAATCGACATTGAATAAAGAATCTTCTATTTTATCACCAGACATTACACCGTATCGACGTGTATCTTCCATTGCAATTTTTTCAACAGCGAAAACCGGTTGATGATGATTATTGAAAATATCAACTAAACCTTTAGTGCAATTTGGATCCCCTACACAGATAGTGTCACCGAGTAAAACTGCAAATGGATCATCGCCTACGAAATCTTTAGCACATAAGATGGCATCCCCTAAACCTTTCTGTGATTCCTGTCTAATGAAAGTAATATTGGCTAAATTGGAAACTTGTTTAACTTTTGCTAAATCTTCATCTTTGCCTCTGCGTTTTAAGGAATCTTCTAAATCTGGAGAAGGATTGAAATGGTTCTCAATTGCAGCTTTGTGTTTTCCTGTAATTATAGCGATATCTGTAATATTTGCATCAATAGCTTCTTCGACAACCCACTGAATAGTAGGTTTATCTACTACAGGTAACATTTCTTTGGGTTGAGCTTTGGTTAAAGGTAGAAAACGTGTACCTAAACCTGCGGCCGGAATGACTGCTTTAATGTTCGATGCCATTAATTGGGCATAGATGGTATAGATAAGGCTTTTTCAGAACTAAAAATAATAGAAAAGGGACTTAATTCTAAAACTAGGCCTCTTTTAGGAAGAGAATGGTACGCATCATACTAGTTGAACCGAAGCACCCAGGAAATGTTGGAGCGGTTGCTAGAGTAATGGGGAATTTTGGTATTGAAGAATTGATTTTGATAGGCGGGTGTGAAATAAATGATGAAGCTTATCACCGATCTACATCTGGTAAGCATATATTAGAAAAAAGTCAAAGATTTGATGACCTAAAGGAAGGGTTAGCAGGTGGTGAAGTAAATGTTGGAACGAGTGGCATTATTCCAGGAGGGGACAAAAGATGGTATCGTACACCAATACATTGTAAAGATTTGTTAAGTAAATTAGACGGACGGAAGCCAAATTTGATATTTGGGAGAGAAGATTTTGGTTTGTATAAAGAAGAGTTGTCCCTGTGTGAAATTGCTGTTAGAGTGCCCACCAATCCAGACAAACCGATACTGAATTTATCTCATGCAGTTGGAATATTATTATATGAATTGAATCGTAAAAATAAATTTAAACTTCCTTCACGACCGAAAAAAATTAAACAGAAAGAAATAGAAATAATGGTAACTTCATTTATAGATGTACTTAAAGAAACGAAATATCCAGAAAGAAGATTGCATAGAGCAGAAACTACATTACGTAGAATTATATCAAGAGGGTCGTTAGATGAATATGAATATGACACATTTATGGGAATGATAAAGGATATAGAAAAAAATCAAAATGAGGTGAAAAATGGATAAAGAAAAACGAATGAGTGTTATTCAATTTTTGCTTGAGGGTGCTACGGAAATATTAGGAGAAAAAACACTAAAAGAACGTTTTACAGAAATGGAAAATCCAGAAATTGATATGGAAAAAATTAAGATAAATCACATAACGAGAGCGCTGAGAGATTCGCCTGAATTTGTAACGGATTTACAGAGACGATTAATTGAATTAAAAAATGTTGCAGAAACTCTGCGTATGCCTCAAGCAAAAATAATTGAGAAGTGGTTAGAAGATGATTGTTTGCCCTGTTTGGTAGAAAAGGTAATTGATGGTTACTCAAACATATATTACATACTAATTGCGATTGATGAGAAGATAATGTGGACTGGGTGGGGTGTATTTGGAAAATTTAATAATCCATAAACTTAAAGCACGTAAACGGAGATAGGTGTTTTGTGAAATTAATTTATAGAAATCAAAGTGAAGCACAAAAACTTCTGAATTGTATGCTGTTGATTGCGTTTCTAGCGATTGTGGTAGCATATATTATGGCCGTAATGAATAAGAATCATGTAGCATGGCTACCGTTCATATCAGAATTGGATCAATATGAACCAGAAGGGAGAGTGTGGACTTTTGGATTGACTTTTGCTGGGATAATATCTATACCTATATGGATGAAATTATATAGAAAATGGGATAAGGAATTACGCGCTTCGAATGCCGATAAAAAATGGCTGAAAGCAAATATGTTGGTATTTGTAATGGCGCAGATTGCAACTGTATCTTTGATATGGTGTGTAAACTTACCGTTCAACGAATATCCAGTTCCTCATGGAATTACAGCAGGAGTTTACTTTTGGTTGATTCTTAGCGTAGGAACACTTACTATATTAATTGTTAGAAAAATAGACAACTATCCTAAAGATTTGATTAAAATGAGGATAGGAATGAATGTAGCAGGATATGCCTGTATGATATTGATGGGGGCCTTTGTTCCTGAAGAGATGATAGAAGCAATAAATGACCCGGATTCGAATTGGGCTGATAATCATGACCATGCAGTGCATGGGATGGCTGCGCTATTCGAATGGTTGATGGTGTTTATTGCACACATGAGTTATTTCTATACATTCAACTATGATTTAGAAGGCGAAACTATACAATAAAGACTTAAAACCAGTTTAATAGAATATAGAATTCGTGAAGTTGATCTATCGAAATCAAAGCGAAGCTCAAAAACTTCTAAATTGTATGTTGTTACTTGCATTCCTAACTCTCGTGATTTCATACATTATAGGAGTAATGAATGGACATCATGAAGCTTGGTTACCTACCATATCAGAACTAGATGAATATGCGAATCCTGAAGGAATGATATGGACATTTGGATTAACATTAGCCGGGATATTATCCATACCAGTCTGGTTGAAGTTATATGAAAAATGGGATAAGGAATTACGCGCTTCGAATGCCGATAAAAAATGGCATAGAGCGAATTTGATGGTGTTTGTAATGACGCAATTAGCAACTGTATCTTTTATCTGGTGTGTGAATTTTCCTTTGAACAAATATGCAGTTCCTCATGGACTTACTGCAGGAATTTATTTCTTTCTCGTTCTGACATTAGGAACAATCGCCATATTAGTAGTAAGAAACATAGACAACTATCCAAAAGAATTGATTAGACTTAGAATGTTATTGAATTTTGCAGGATATGCCAGTTTCTTACTTCTAGGCTACTTTGTACCAGATGGGGTGGAGCCACTATTCATGTATGAATCATTAGGTCCTGATCATTTACACGGCGTGCATGCTTGGACGGCCTTTTTTGAATGGACGATGGTCTTCACTGCACAAATAGGATATTTTTACACCCTTAATCACGATATGAAAGGTGAATCTATAATAGAATAGAATGATCAATCCTTACGTGAAAAGATGGTACCTAAAGCAGAGATGAGTACAGTTACACCAAGGAAACCGGCGAGATAATATTCAATATTTTGAATGCCACCCTCTTTGACTTCGAAGTTTATACTTGTTGTTTGCACATTACCTGCTACGTCATATGCAGATATGGTTACTGTGAATTCCCCATAGGTGTATAATTCATAATCTGAATCGAAAATGAAATCCTGAAGAGAGGAATCTGGGGCGAACGTAGTATCGACTGTTTGTGTAACTCCCTCAACTACATATGTGCCGAATATGCGTATCTCCAAATAATCTATACCGCTATTTTCATCTGAAGTAGCCCAACTAAATTCAACAGGTAACCCTTCATCAACCAAACGATATTGAATATCTATGTCAGCAGTTAATGTGGGTGCAGTAGTGTCCAAATTGAAACTCACTGAAGTTTCGTAAGAATTGTCAACATTGTCGACTACCCTTATTGTAATTTCATGCATTCCATCTTGTAAATCTGGAATTTGGGATTCGGTCAGAATACCCATATCAGTCCATTCACCGTCATCGAATTTGATGAGTGTGTGACTTACACCGGTAGTATTATCGTAAGTTGTCCACTCGATTGAAATTGGGGCCGTTCCATATAATTCATCCATAACTTCCAATTCTGCACCAGGAGAAACAGTATCAATAACGAATGAAACGGTAGAATTCATAGTATTGCCAGCAGCATCATAGACCATGACATCTACAGTGTGCATACCTTCTGATAGATTAGCAAAAGTCCTTTCAATATCGAGATCTACTGATTCCCAAACACCTTCATCTATCCTGATATCGTAACTAGATAACCAAGTTTGAGAATCGCTACCATCCCAAGTAACAGTTACTGATGAAACTGAAAATTCTGCACCGTCAGAAGGATAAGTGAAGGATACAGAGGGAGAAGATATATCGATTGTGAAGGAAACTGAATCTGAAGCAGAGTTTCCAGCTACATCTGTAATCATAATATCAACAGTGTAATCTCCATTAGATAAATCTGTAAAGTCGAAGGAAGTGTCTGAACCTAAATTTTGCCATGGGCCTGAATTGACACTCATTGAATAATAATCAATACCTGAAGTTTCATCAGAACCAGACCAAGAAACTTGAAGAGTTGTTGAGCTAACAATAAAGCCTGCTTCAGGAGAAGAAATTGAAACAGAAGGATTGGTTAAATCTGTTATGAAACTTAAAGAAGTTTCGTATTGATTGCCGGCCAGATCGGTTACTTTAACTGAAACAGTGTGAGTGCCATCTGAAAAAGATTCTGAATGAGAATTCGAATTGTCTGGAGCAGACCATTGACCATCATCAAATTTAATTTCATAGCTTGCAACATCAGATAATGGCGTACCCGAATCACTACCATCCCATGTGAAAGAAACTGGCATAGAATTATGATATGACCCTTCATTAGGTGATGTGATTGCAACTGTAGGATCTGTTAGATCGATTATTACCATAATAGAATCAGCAGTACTGTGACCAACTATATCATAAACGATTACTTGAAGAGAATGGACACCTTCAGAAAGTGTTAATGTTTTCTGAGTGTTCCATGTAAAGGTGCCTTCGTAAGATTCGAAATTACCATCTGCATCGTAAACGTAAAGTTCGTAGTAATCAACACCGCTGTGATCATCAGAACCACCCCAAGAAACGGTGATAGTATCTGTATTGAAATATTGATAATTGGATGGACTATCGATAGATACTTCAGGGTTAGTTAAATCTATCTTAAATGGCCCTATAGTGTAAACAGAATTATTCCAATAACCTGTCGAATCGACTGCTCTTATATGAACATAATATTCTCCAGTTTCATCAACTGTAAAGGAAAGATTTGAATCGGTAGTAGATATCTCTGCAGGAGGTATACTACTTGATTCTTTATTCCAAATAGCTGAATAGCCTGCTATTTCTCCATTTAGATCGTAAGCTCCTGACCACTCCACATAAATGTCACTTACACTGGACCAAGTATTGACTTCTATGTTTGAAGTGAAACTGTCTGGATTGTGGGGTCTTGTATTATCTACTCTAATCGAAGAAGCTTCGGTTTCGAAACAGACGTCCCCGTAACAAACTTGGGCTTTTATTGAGTGATCGCCATCTACATAATCTGAAGTAGACCAAGCGTAAGACCATGAAGTACCTAGTACGTTAGCATCCTCCCACATATCATTTTCGTCAAAATCTGTTCCTGCAGAAATCATAACAGAAACTGATGATGACATCTCTGCGAATATTTCTATTTCATCGACAAAAGCACCTATTCCGTTATCTTGAGGAGCGATATCTGTCCAATTACTGATACTGAGATTACCCCAAGTAGCGTTAGTCTCAACACTACCTTCGGAAGGAAGAGTACCGTTACGATAAGATTCTGGATTAGAATTATTATCATTCTCAACTTCATACTCTGTTGAACCTCCGTTCTTCTTCAAAAAGAGATATTCGATATCCTGACCAGCAGAAGCTGAAACATCGATAGTCACTCCGTAAAGATTATCTCCTACAGACTCCATAACAACAGAATTATCAGAATTCCAAGAACCGTCCCCATCGGCACCGAGTTCTGGAATATTACCATAAACATGGAATTCGTCACCTGGTGAGCCGGGGCCGAATACGTCATAGTGAACTTCAAAGTAAATACCGAGATATGGTGCTGAACTAGAGAAAGTGAAGCTGAAACTTTCTAAATCGCCCTCGCCTGGAGTGATATCAATCATTGCAGATTCCCAACCATCTGATGAACCGCTGAAAATTTCTGAAGCTAAACCATTACCTCCCGCGAAAGCTTCGAATTCTAGGAAATCTTCACCTTCATTAGCGTCCACCATATAATCGAAAACAATGTATGGATTTTGATAGTCTTCTATATCTAGTGGATGAGATAAGGTGGATGTTGAATTATCCATATACTGACTACTCAAAGATGGATCTCCACCTGTCGATAGACCTGTAGAATATGCACTCCTTCCACCTTCTGAGTCATCATAATAACTACTAATCCAAAATTCATTTACAGGTTCTGGTGGAATATAGAGAATATCATAACTGCCTTCATCGAAATTAGAATCTATACAGAATGTAGCTGTGACAAATGTCTCATCATCTGTAATTTCGAAAGAGACCTCAATGATAGCCCCGTTTGTAAAACTGGCAAATGCGAGTTGTTCAGTATCAGGTTCGACTCCGCTAGTTATAGTTACATTACCTGTAACATTATCGGAAGACCAACCATCTCCTGTAGAATCATAAAGTATCGCATTGTAAGTGCTTGAATGTAATTCGAGATTATTTTCAACACAACCACTATCTTCAAAGAACTGCACTCCATCGATAAATTCAGAACTTGGTTCTTCAGGTGTATTGGAAATTGACCAGCCGCTTGATTCCAAATCCCAATCATCGAAAGATTCTCTGAATACTGCGAATTCTAAAGATGAAACGGCTGTTCCCTCTATGTCTGAATCTCCACGAACGAAGTCAGTTCCACCTAGTGAATCTATAGATATCATATCAGGATTATAGTCTCTGACAATACCTGAAGCAACTAATGAGAAATCTTGTGGACCTTCAGGAGTTCCTAAATCACCATCTCTTGCAGAAACTTCTACAGTCCATATTCCAGATTCTGGAACCTGAATGAAAACATTCTCTACATTATTCAAATCGTCCAGATAAGCTTCGGTGTGATTTTCAAATCCATTATCAGAGAAGCTCCAATCATTAGTAGCCATATCTGAAACGCTCCAAATACTGTCATGAAGGCCGTTGTTTCCATAATACACCATACCAGATGGTGATGTTAATTTCAAATCTAAATTATTGACTAAAGAACGTGAAAAACATTCATCGTTATCATTACAAACTTCTGGATAAGTAGAAGCAGCAGGATCTATCCAAACCATAGAAACTTTGAGGCTTGTTCCGCCATCAACATATACTTCTTCTGACCAAGAATCGCCAGCTTCTAAATCTATACCTCCGTCAACGAAGAAATGTCCTTCGGAGCCGAGATTGTATGACCTTTCAATATCTGGAGTTCCCCAGCCTTGTATATTTCTGTACATGAGATTATTATCATTCATTGGGTACTGATATGCATCAGCAAACATCAAGGCCTTGATAGTTGAAGAGAGTGGAATATTCTCTTCAGGATTATTATCGAAAAAGTTCTCCATATACATCTGATACAGAATGCCTGAAGTTGCAACAACTACGGGACCTGCACCACTAGTACCGCCAAAACCAGATGTGTAATTTGTATTGCTGTAGCCGTTGGAGCCGATCATATCTATTGTGTAAATACTACTGTATGGACCTACCAAATCCGGCTTCACTCTATTATCGACAGTAGGGCCTCGACTAGCTCCGTTACCATTGGTATAGTAATCATCACCTAAAGTAGCTGTATCTTCATGCCACAATCCACCAACAGAAATGATATTCTTAGCTGAAGCCATATCAGACATTGAATCTGTTGAACCCATGTAAGCATAATTTCCAGCAGAAAAGGACTGTAGAACATGTGGATAAGTCGATATTGCTAAATCACTGTCTGCGGCAGCTGAATTGTAATTTCCACCTAATGCATTACGCCAGCTGTTTTGTTGGAATAAACCATTATACATAGAAGAGGTACCGTCATTGAATTCACCCCTCCACAAGTTACCTAACGATTCATAAGATGAATTCAAAAGATAACCGAAAGAGCCTTCTGCTTCGGGAAGCATTCCAGTAGCTTGTAGATTATTATTACCTGTACCGAACATTATTCCTGCTACAGAAGTGCCGTGTCTGACCCAGCCGTGATCGATATTGTAGAAAGTATTGGAGACATCTAGAATATCATAACTGCCTTCATCGAAATTGGAATCTATACAGAATTTGAGTTCGAATGGGCCATTACCATCAATTTCAAAGGGCACTTCTAAGTATGAAGAATTGGTAAAGTTTGAAGTTGAAATTTCATTATCACCAGAATCAAAAATTTGTAAAGAACCCGTAAATGTGCCGTCGTACCAACCATTAATATCGGTAGAATTATCAGTAGAATTGAAAGTTCCTTCATCATATAGAAGAACTTTGTATAGGCCGTTGCCAGAAACCGTTTCCGGTTTACATACTTCAACGTGAGTTTCATTAAATGATTGTACGCCGTCTAAAATAGATGAAGACCACATGCTCTCGTTGAAATCATCGTAAAAATTATTAGTCAAATCTGGGTGAATAAATTCCATACCACCCTCCCTTACTTGACCTAAGATTCCTTGACCGGTGAATTGGCCAGAAATGATTTCATTTGTGGTTTCATTTCTAGACAACATTTGAACAGGGTCAACACCCATGTAATCTGCTGAACGCATCAAATCCATTAACGGAAGGGGCGTTCCGAATTCGTCAATAGTTATGACATCTTCTATTGTAGCTATTTTGTGTAATTCTGAAAATGGTATGGAAGCTTTTACAAATGGAGATCCTGGACCTTCTACTGAAATTAATCTAGCATCCATAGCATCCAACTCGAATAATAAATCTGAACGATCGTAAAGACCACCTCTAGCTGATGTAATGATGACATCTATAGAATCTGTTGATTTCTCAAAAAGGGAATCTTGAACTTTGTAGACTGGTTGATAAAGTGTATAGAAAACGATATCTGAATTTGTTTCGAGGATATCGAGAGTCCATGGATGTACAAAAGTAAGCCAAGAAGAAGCGGAAAGATACTGAATGAAATCCATGCCGTAGTAATTTAGAGAGAGTCTATCCTGAAAAGTGGGCGGAGAATTGAATTGAACTATGTAATAAGACCCATCGGAAATTTCATCATTAGATAATTGCCATTTTTCTGTCGACTCTGGCACTTCCTCTCCAGCTCTTAGATAAATTCCTCCAGCACTTATTGTTTTGACGGGTTCTGTCTTATCATAATAACCCGAATTAGTTTCTGCGGAACTGAAATTCGTAAGAGAACCTGTAACTAAAATTGATGTGATTAATATGGCTAGAAAACCTATACCACTAACTGTTTCTTTTACACCACGGCGGGCGGATATATGCGTCGACATAAAATAGCGAGCATTAGGGGGTTAAAAATATATAGCGATGAGATAGAATATTACTTTAGCAATCCAACACCCAGTCCCTCAGGAGTTAATAGGCACGTAGAAACGAATTTTTCAGAAAGAATTTTATGGAAATTTCTCATGCCTTTTACTCTTTCATTTGTCGTGTTAGGATTTTCGATATCATCTAAAAGTTCGCCGAAAAGTAAAGCATTATCACCTAAGAGTAAACCTGCTTTTCGTAAGTTATCAACAGCCCAGTCAGCGTACAAACCATAAGATTCCTTATCTGCATCTAGAAAAATCACATCAAACGGGCCTGAATTTGATAAGTGAGAAAGAGAATTAACGCCCGACATTTCAATGATAGTAACTTTTTCAGATAACCCTGCTTTGTTAAACACAGAACGTGCCACTTTTGCGTGATCTGGATTGAATTCAACAGTCCATAAATGACCATCTTTGGGCAATGCTTTTAGAATCCAAAGTGCAGAATAACCAGATAAGGTACCGAACTCGACTACATTCTTAGCGTTTGATAATCTACAAAGAATTTCAATTAACCTTCCATCTAATGGAGATATCTGAATTGCCGGTAAACCTTCTAACGTATTGTTTGAATTATTTAGATACGAAAGAGCATCTTTATGTGCATCATTTTCTTTAGCGTGTAAATTAGATAGCCATTCGATTACATCTTTGTTGAGGTAACCATATCCCTTGTCTGTTTCTAAATCAGCCATAAAGAGTTAACATATTGTACATAAAATGCTTATAGCAGGCCCGTTTCGATAAGTTGTATGGCAAAGACCTATGCTGAAGCCGGAGTTGACATCGATGCAAGTGATGAAGCTACAGCATCACTTATCGCAAAAATTAAAGGAACTAATAGAAAGGGGAATGGGGAGCCTATTGAACTTGTGAATGGTTTTGCGGGATTGGTTAAACTCGACGATAAGGCGTTAGCTGTATGCACTGATGGTGTCGGAACGAAGATTCTTCTAGCGGAAGAGCTGGATAGTTTACACACTGTAGGAATAGATTGCGTAGCGATGAATGTGAATGATCTAATATGTGTTGGAGCGGAGCCAATAAGCTTTGTAGATTATGTTGCTTTGAATGAACCAGATAATGAAATAATGGGAAAATTAGGAGAAGGTCTTGCTGAAGGATGTAGGCAAGCTAATTGTACACTCTCGGGAGGAGAAACTGCAGTAGTTCCTGAACTAGTACATGGATTCGATATAGCAGGAACTGCAGTTGGTGTTGTTTCTAAAGAAGATTTGATAGATGGGAGTAAAATTGCAGAAGGTGATGTGCTAATAGGAATAAAATCATCTGGACCTCATTCAAATGGATATACACTTATTCGTAAAATATATGATGGGAATAAAGAAATTGGTAAGAAATTAGTTGAGCCGACCAGAATATATGTAAAAGAAATTATGAAACTCCTAAGCGAGATTGAAGTTAGTGGGATAGCTCACATAACTGGAGGTGGACTTGACAATATACCTAGGATGAATAATAAATTTAGATATATTATAGATAATCCACTCCCTGTGCAAGACGTATTTGAATGGTTACAAAAAACGGGCGATATTGAAACTAAAGAGATGTATCGTACATTCAATATGGGAATGGGGATGATTATATCAATGAAAGAAGAAAATGTAAACAGAGCTTTGAAAATTTTAGGAGAAGATGCTCAAATAATAGGAAGAATAGAAAAGGGAACTGGAGTGAAACATTCTGCTATTGTTTAATTATTGATTTCTAAGATAATTCATTGCCGAACCTGCGTTAAACCATTCAATTTGAAGATTATTCATACTATGATTACAAGTAAAATCATCTGAAGTGCCGTCAGAATGTTCTGTTTTGACTGTGAGTTTGCTTCCGGGTGCTAACTCTTCAATACCAGATATAGTAATTCTATCATCAGATTTTAGTAAATGCCAAGATTCTGGATTATCGAATAAGAGTGCTAAAACTCCTTGTTTCTTTAGATTTGTTTCGGCTATTCTAGCAATGCTTCGTGAAATGAGAACTTTACAACCTAAAAATCGCGGAGACATAGCTGCGTGTTCACGGCTACTGCCTTCTCCATAGTTGATATCAGCTATTGCCGCCCAACCTTGGTTTGATTCTTTATATTGTCTAGCGATAGTGGAAACTCCCGCCTTTTCTCCTGTGAATTGATTTATTGCTACTCCTTGCTCATCTGCGAAAACATTGTAGGCACCTGTGTAGCAATTATCAGATATATTATCTAAATGACCTCTATATCTAAGCCAGGGTCCGGCAGGAGAAACGTGATCAGTAGTGCATTTTCCTTCTACTTTCAAAAGAATTGGTAAATTGGAAAGGTCCTGACTTGATGATGGACTGAAGGGTTCTAATGATTGAAGACGCTCGCTATTTGGATCGATTACTAAATCAGCATCTGTGTTTGATGGTGGAATATAACCTTCAGAACTGAATTCAAAACCGTTTTCTGGAAGTTCTTTACCAGTGGGTGGTTTGAGCATTATACTTTGTCCATCTTCAGTAATTAATGAATCAGTATTTGGATTGAAATCTAATCGTCCCGCTAAAGCTAAGGCAGTCACAATCTCAGGACTTGCAAGGAAAGATAATGTTTGATGGTTGCCATCATTCCTACCACTAAAATTCCTATTATATGATGAAATAATTGTATTTGTCTGACCGGAACTGACGTCATCTCGTTTCCATTGACCGATACACGGTCCACATGCATTTGCCAAAACAGTACCCCCTATAGCACTGAGTACTTCCATTTGACCATCTCTGCGTATTGTTTGATCTATTTGGTCTGAACCAGGAGTAACTAAAAATGGAGTTTTTGAAACGAGACCGACATCTAAAGCTTGTTGAGCTATAGAAGCAGCCCTCTCCATGTCTTCATAAGACGAATTTGTACATGAACCTATCAATGCTGCTTTGAGTTCAATAGGCCAATTATTCTCTTTAGCTTCATCTTCCAACTCAGATAAAGATCTAGCCAAATCTGGAGTATGTGGCCCTACTACCATTGGTTCTAAAGTAGAAAGATCAATTTCGATTAATTGATCGTAATATTTTTCAGGATTTGATTCTACTTCTGAATCAGCTCTTAAATGTTCATAATTATTATTTGCTAACTCAGCAATTTGGTTACGGTTTGTTGCGTTAAGATATGAGGCCATTCTCTCATCGTAAGGGAAAATCGAAGTTGTGGCTCCGACTTCGGCCCCCATATTACATATGGTTCCTTTACCAGTGCAAGAAATAGTTTTAGTTCCGGAACCGAAGTATTCAACTATACTGCCTGTGCCTCCTTTGACTGTTAGAATTTCACAAACTTTTAGAATTACATCTTTTGGAGAAGACCAACCTTGCAATTCGCCAGAAAGTCTAACGCCAATAGTCTTAGGCCATTTCAAATTGAAAGATAACCCTGCCATAACTTCTGTGGCATCGGCACCACCACAACCTATTGCAATCATACCTAAACCTCCGCCGTTTGGTGTATGCGAATCTGTACCTATCATCATACCCCCAGGAAATGCATAATTTTCTAAAACGACTTGATGTATTATTCCGGAACCCGGTTCCCAAAATCCTATATCCCATTTTGATGAAGCCGATTTCAAGAAGGAATATACTTCATCATTTTCTTGATTGGCTGTGATTAAATCTTCATTGCGGCCAACATGAGCTCGGATTAAGTGATCGCAATGAACAGTAGATGGAACGGCTACTGCGCCTCTACCTGTAAGTGAAAATTGCAATAGTGCCATTTGTGCAGTAGCATCTTGCATAGCAACTCTATCCGGACTTAAATCGGAATACGTTTTTCCACCAATTAATTCTTCAGATAAATCGGAAGATAAATGCGAATATAGAATTTTTTCTGAGAGAGTAAGTGGGCGATTAATTACCTGTCTGACTCTACTGATTTTTTCAGAAAGAGAATTGTAGAAATTTGTAATATACTCGATATCTAACATTTGAAACGATTTGAGATATGAATATTAGTTATTATACCTTCTCTTTTTTGAAAACTGACTACCAATAATCCATAGTTGATTTCTTTAACATTTCGGCTGAATAAAAGGAATTGTAAAGTAATGCTTTTTTCCAACCTGAAAAGTTTATTCTTCCCCAATCAACTTCATCGCCTTCCTTGACATTGCGCATTGCGAATTCGAACGCACGGTTGCCGAAAATCCAAAAAATTCCACGTCTTGCTATATCTGCCTTCATTCTATCCTTAAACTGAGCCTTCCACATTTTATCATAATCCCCACCAGTAGATAGTGCTCTTTGTGCGAGAACGCCAGATTCTATGGCGTAATTCATACCAAAACCCCTCCATGGATCTTGGAAACCGGCCGCCTCGCCTGTTTTTAGAATTCCGTTTTCGATTGCCGACTTAGGAAAGTGAGCACCCCCCACACCACCTACAGTACCTGTTGGTTTTGCACCATCTATAATATCAGAGAGTATCTTTCTTTTTTCAATTGCTTTAAAGAGTAATTTTTTGGTCTTTTTAGTATGTGGGCGAGAAGTACAATTAACAACTTTTATTGTATCTTTATCCATCGGAATAATATAGAGATACCACCCTCTTGGAGAAAATCTTTCATCGTGCATATATAGAAATTGATCGCGAGGAAAATCTGAATTTTCATAATAAGCACCAAAGGCAGCCATATCTGTACGGTGGCTTCCTGTTGCCAGTATATCTCCAGATTTTGGTTTTTGTTTAGATTTAAAATGGAATTTTACACCTTCGGCTTCGGCTTCATCTTTGATACCTCTTTCCAATGAATTTTCTCCGCCTCGTAAAATTAATGGAAGAGCTTCTTTCATAGAAACTGTGAATTCTCTTTTTTGTGTGCAGCATAAAAATGTTTTTACATTTTTAAATGTAAACTTTGGCTTTAGGCCCCAATCTTTGAGATAAGATGGTGCATCACCGTGTGAATCTAAAAGAACTTGATAATTGGCATGAAATTGATCTCCTACATTTTCTCGTTTTTCATGTATTTCAACATTTTCACCTTCTTTAGCAAAATTAACAGCAGCAGCCAAACCGGACAGGCCGCCTCCGATTATCCTCCTCATGATTAAAGTGCCTCAAAAGTTGTATTACGGGATGGTTCTTCTGGATAAGAAAGAGCACCCACTGGACAAACTCTAGTACAGAATAAACAATCCGTACAATCTTCATTTATCCATATATTACGTTCATTGTATTCTAATAACATAGCATTAGTTGGGCAGACCCCTATGCAAGCTCCGCAAAATAGACATTTATCTTTGTCTAAATCTGGTTTAATTATTGACCTTGAACCATCTTCATTCCATCTCATCCCTGGTGGTTTTGGAATTCCATTTACCCATTTACGTTTGAAAGATAATTGGCCATTCTCGTACCATTTCTTTTCCCATCCATTTTTGACTTTGTTTTCGTATGAGATTTCATGTTTGCGATGTCCGCTTTCGTAAAAATGTACATCCGTTTCATTCTCGTCCATTTGATTCTCCAAAGCCACAACTATTACTTATGAACATTGAAAGAAGGCCTTAAATTATTAAGGCCCGAGTGTATTTTTGAACGAAACCGTAGAAATAGGGGAAATATTATGGAGAAAGAATTCTGGAATGAAGAAATAAATACTGGAAAAGTTCCTGAAAATAAAAGTAAATTTGACGTGATTGTAGTAGGAGGAGGGCCTGTTGGCTCAGCAGCGGCTACGTATGCTGCAATGCAAGGAGATAAAGTTCTTCTACTTGAAAAGGATAGATATCCTCGAGATAAAACGTGTGGAGATGCAGTAGGTGGCAAATCTTTGAAACATGTAGAAGCTCTTGGAGTGAAAACGGCCTTAGAAAATAGCCCCCATTATCGAATAACGGGAGTGCTGTTTACCGCTCCAAATGGAAAATCATTGAATGTTGAAAGACCGGTAGTAGATGGAGAACAGGAATTGGCTGGATACGTTCTTCCTCGAGCTCAGTTCGATTGGTTGATGTTTAATCGAGCAACTGAAGTAGTATTACAAAATGGAGGATCGGTTGTTCAAAATTTTAATGTTAATGAGATAATATATGATGATGGAAGGGGAGGTAGTGATCCTGGACCAAAAAGCGGTGATGAAAGAAGAATTGTCGGAATAAGAGGAAAAACGAAAGAAGGAGAAATGGAATATCATAGTTCCTTAACTATTGGTGCAGGCGGAGTGCGTTGTCCAGTGGCAACTTCGATTGTGGAAGAAACCTATCAAAAAACAATGGTAGATAGTAAAAAAGAACATTACAGTGCAGCATATAGACAATATTGGAAAGGAATTAAAGGATTGAATCACAAAGAAGGTATGATAGAGTTTCATTATATTAAAGGAGTTATTCCTGGTTATTTCTGGATTTTTCCGTTATCAGAAAACACTGCTAACGTAGGGTTTGGAATAGTGCTAAATGAACTGTCTAAACACGAAAAGAAATTGAAGGGATTACAAGATTATATAATAAATGAAAAAATGCCTGAAAGATTCAAAGATGCAGAACTTGTAGAAGGAAGTAGTAAAGGGTGGCAATTACCATTGGGATCACCTAGAAAGGGAGAAGAAATGCAACCAAGAAGATTGTTTGCAAATGGCGCTATGGTTATTGGTGATGCCGGAAGTTTAGTTGATCCGTTTAGTGGTGAAGGAATTGCTAATGGATTTTTATCTGCGAAAATGGCTATTGATTATTTTAATAGAGAAAAACATAGCGACGGTTTTCCTTTAGAAGAAGGAAGAATGTATCAGAAAGAATTGTGGGATACTCTTGGGCACGAATTAACGAATTCGTATAGAATACAAAGATTGATGTCGTGGCCATTCTCAAAGGGTTGGTTGATAAATATGATAATAAATAAAGCGAGAAAGAAACCGGAATTACAGAGAGTGTTATCAGATTGTCTTGTTTCTCCAGAAGCTCAAAAACAAATAACTGATTACCGATTCTTAGCTAAACAATTAATTTTCTGAAGCGAGAACGGTATTGCTCATTAACATTGCTACTGTCATCGGTCCAACGCCACCTGGAACAGGTGTGATGGCTTTGACTTTGCTCGCCACATTGGGTGCACAATCCCCCACTAAACCGGAATCTGTACGATTAACACCGACATCTATTACTATCGTATTTTCAGTTACCATATCTTCATTGAGCGTGTTTGGATAACCTGTAGCAACTACAATGATGTCTGCAATTTTAGTGTATTGTGAAATATCGTTCGTCTGGCTATGACAAACAGTTGTAGTAGCATCAATACCTTTACTGAGAAGAAGATTGGCAAGAGGTTTGCCAACTATATTACTACGGCCAACTACGACAACGTGTTTTCCATTCAGATTGTAATTTGATCGTTGAAGTAGTTCAATTATACCTGCAGGTGTGCAGGGCAATAATGTTGATTCACCCCTCATCAAACGCCCTAAATTCATTGGATGAAAGCCATCAACATCTTTGTCTGGAGAAATTCTAGTTAGGGAAGGAAGTAAAGTTTTAGGAATAGGTAATTGAATGATTATTCCATTGGATTCAGAATTTAGTTTGTCGATTAATGAATTCAAATCGTTTAAAGATATATTAATTGGTAAATGATGATGTTGTAAATCAATGCCTACGCGCTCGGCAGCTTTACTCTTAGCTTTTATGTAAGAAGAACTGGCAGAATCATCCCCTACTTGAACAACGGAAAGTATTGGTTTGAAAGCTAATTTATTAATTCTAATTATTAGTTCTGATTCTATTTCTCTAGCTAGCGAAATGCCGTCAATTATTTGGGCGCTCATATTAACTTCTATTCGAGAACATCTAGTGTGTATAAAGAAACCACTATCCTAGGTGCCTCGCCTTGAGCTGCTATTCTTTTTCTTATGATTAGCTCTGAAATTTGAGAATCGTCGTGATAAAAAACTCCTGTTAAACCGTCCTTTATTGCTTTTGCGATATTATCTGCATCTGGCCTCTTTGCATGATGTTCTTCGGGACGAGGATTAGTTTTACGCCAACGACTTTTTGGACAGGGGAAATAAGCCATGATATCTAATCCCAAGGGGCCATCCAACAATTCATCGATATTATTATCTTCTTTGTGTTTCTGAGCTAGATATTGGATATCTGCCTTGTAAACTTTGCTTGCCTTTGGATCTGTAGCAACTACAAAATTACCACGTCTGTAAAATCTGGGCCTGCCTTGTGCAACTGGCTTACCTGGTATTGTAAGGTCTATCCTCAACGAGAGTTAATAGAATAGTGACTAAAGCAATTTGTGATGAAAAGGTTACTCTTATTTACACCTTGACTAACAGCTGAATATGGTATACTTAGTGTAACCCGCATAGCTGTACTTCATGAGGACCTATGCCAGCCTAAAAATTGTCAGAACGAATGCCATAGCTTTTGCCCGCCTGTGAGAAACGGGATAGAGGTGATAACGTGGCTAAAAAACAATAAGCCACTAATTTCAGAGGAACTTTGCATAGGTTGTGGAATATGTATTCACAAATGTCCATTCGATGCCATTTCCATAATTAATCTTCCAGATGATAGAGATAAAGAAATCGTTCATAGATACGGACAAAATGATTTTCGTTTATTTGGAATTCCTAAACCTCAGCAAGGAAAAGTGGTTGGTTTACTAGGTGCCAATGGAACGGGAAAAACAACAGCAGTGTCTTTACTTTCCGGAGATTTGGTACCCAATTTAGGGGAATGGGAAATAAATGGGGAGCCGTCAAAGGTGTTAGATTATTTTGCTGGAACAGAACTTCAAAGTCATTTTAAAGCGATTCAAAGTGGTGAGATGAAAGTAGTTGTAAAACCGCAATATGTAGATCAAATACCGAAAATTTTTGAAGGGACTTTGAGGAATTTATTAGAGAAAGTGGGAACAGAAAAAGAAGTAGAAGAGATAGCTAAAGAAATGAAGCTTACAAGTTTGGATAATATATTATCGAAATTGTCTGGTGGTGAACTTCAGAAAGGG
>CEVQ01014863.1_pt1 | contig 40440 bp, 28 predicted proteins | sample 356551 | NCBI WGS metagenome assembly CEVQ01 (sample SAMEA2623756, study PRJEB7988) | marine metagenome | biome: marine biome (ENVO:00000447); feature: mesopelagic zone (ENVO:00000213); material: "saline water (ENVO:00002010), including plankton (ENVO:xxxxxxxx)" | depth 250 m | reverse complement strand
TTGCGTTTGCCTTCTCTGACTCAACGCACTGATATCCCCCTCTATACTGACTCTATGCTGTTTTCTGTAAATGTTCCAAAATCCATCAACAAGTTTCTTAGAATCTCCTCGATCCCCAGCAACTAACGCAGCCAAATAATCATCTTTATCTGTCTTTTTCCAATTAGGCGATGAAAAACCATTCTGTCTTAGCATTCCATCAAATATAAGCCTTCCAAAAACTCCATTATATTTTTCAAACGGTTTAATTTGCATTAATCTATGGTGAAATAATACAGATTTCTCAAAAGGATGCATGAGTGTTGGCCTCTCCCACCATTCAATCAAACCTTCTAATTCATCCTCTATTAATGCATTTGGAGGCGGTACAAAAGAAGAACCGATTAAAGCCTTATTTTTCTCTCTAAATTCACCTAAAGTGCCCAAACCTTCATTCACTTCTTTATATATTTTCTTCATTTTCTTAATATTCAGATTCTTAATCTCTTTTACAATCTTCAAATCCATTTTCCTAAGATTAGTTACTCTAATAACGTCTGTAACTGTAACACCACTCGGTACGTTACTCTGTTCTAAAATCGATTCAACATTTTTTACGGAAAGATTATCGTTCGAAAGAGCCAAGTTACCCTTGACTGAATTAACAAGTCTCAACCGTTCATTCATAATTCTATTCTCAGGTTCGTCCATTCTATTCATTGTACGATTTAATAAACGCAATCTTTCTAATGAATATGTCTGTTCATCCTCTAAGAATGGGGGGTTGTATTGCTCAACAGAAGCCTTAGCCATCCTCCTAATGGCTTCCATCTCCATATCTGGAGTCATTTCTCTTTTTAGTTTTTCTAATTCTCGCTTAGAAGGTTCTTTTTGTCCAAGATATTCTTGTACTTTTCCTACCATCCCCTCCTGTTTGTAAGACTTCACAAGATAGTAATATCGTTGCCCCCTGGAAGTCTTATGTGTAAGATAAACCATAAGGTGTGTTCATTGGTTCCACCTTTTAAAGATTTCCGATAATGTTTTTTCCTCTAAAAATGTACGATGTTCCACTTATTTTTAGATAAAAATCGTCGGTAGAACTGAAATATCAAATTAAATAGAACAACTCTTCTTCATTTTTTATATTCTTTCTCTAGAAAGTTTACTGCCTCAGGCATACTGTTTCACATCACTAAATCAAAAAACTCGTTTCTTTATCTGGAGTTTCACAAAAACAAAGTCCCTTTCCATGAATTTTACATTCTATTTCATCTCGTTTACAAGACAAGTTTATCGCCGTTTCACAAATATCAGTTGAGTATGCTAATGTACGAATTATAACATCCATTGCAATAGAAAATTCTCTAGGGTTGTCTATCTCTTTTTTGTATTTATCTTGAAAATATTTCCTCGATTTTTTTAATATATTTTTCCCCAAATCTATAGTCTTCGTGGCCTTTTTGGCCTTTTTATTTAAAAAGCTATTAATTGAATCATCTAAAACATCAATCGATTTATTTGCAAATCCTACAACTTGGTTTGTTGAAGCTTTACCAGCTTCAGTGCCTATGGCTGCAAGCCTACAAGAGTGATCTGCTATTCGTTCGAGATAACGTGCCACATTTGAATAGAATACAGCTTCAGAAGGTGGGATGGATATCTTATGACCTAATGCACTATTCTCAAGCATCATGTTGAATTGCCTTTCTATAAACCATTGTAGTTTGTCTACTTCTTTATCTCTGTCAATAATGTCTAAACTCAAATCTTTAGACCCTTCTAAAACCCTTATCGAGTCTGTAAACATCGCTCTTACTATCTTATATTGTCTTTTGATGGCCCTTCTAAAAGTTAAAGCTTGCGGATTGGTCACATCACTCAACAAAACCTCATTCCCCTCTTCTTCTATTATTTCAAATCCTATAACATAAGAAGAGAATTTTCGAATCTCCTTTCTTTGATTTATTGATAAACGAGGTTTGCCAAGAACTTTAATCTCATTAGAGCCAGTTAAGTAAATCCCAATCAGACTTCTAAAAAGATGATTCCCAGTCCCTTTCTCAACTTCCAAAATCTGGCATCTTTTCGAAAGAGCATTCATATCTATATTTGGATCAATATTCAAAGAACCATCTGTTTGCTCTATAAGTCTCACTTCAGAACTGGGCGTCAACCCCAACTTTTCCGTCCATTTTTTAGGTAGCGAAACTATTATTGTCGAACCACCCGTTTTCTGTAATTTCCTAGTTTCCACAATTCTCATTAAATATATAGATATATATATTTTACGTAGTAAATATTTATTTATGCACTTATCAACTCAGTTATATGTTTGGTTTAGATTTGATGATATTCCTGGCCATATTGGTTGCAGGATATATGGCTTGGAACATAGGTGCCAATGATGTAGCTAATGCTATGGGCACTAGTGTTGGTAGTGGAGCGTTAACTTTTAGAAATGCTATAATTGCGGCGGCAATTTTTGAATTTTTAGGCGCGTTTTTTGCAGGAGACGCAGTCACAGATACTGTTCGTAAAGGAATTTTAAATTTCGAAGAAGCGGATTTGGCAGTTTATTCTACCGAATTAAAATACGGGTTTATCGCAGCTATGTTTGCAGCAGCACTATGGTTGACTACAGCAACAAAATACGGCTTACCTGTTTCTACTACACATAGTATTGTAGGCGGTATCCTCGGTATTGGCCTTTATGTTGCACCGGAACATGTAGATTGGGCGGTAGTAACTAAAATTGTGATGAGTTGGGTAGCGTCTCCTCTTTTAGGAGGAATCCTAGCTTTCACAACTTTTAACGTAGTGAAGAAAGTCATAATGGATGTAGAAAATCCCGTGGAAAGATCTAGAATAATGGCACCAATTCTCGCTCTTCCTACCTTTTTCGTATTAGGATTAGCCCTTCAATACAAGGCTATGAAAGGTCTAATCAGTCGTTTAGATGCTGAAGGGTTTATCAATAAGGCGAACTGGTTACCTGCAAAGGAAGGAACAACTTTCAATATTTTTGAAGAAGGTGCATGGTTGCCCCTTAATTCTTTACTATTGGCACTTCTTATTGCTGTCATAGCCAGTTCTATTCTGTATTGGATTTTAAGAGATTATGAGTTTGAAGAGACGGGCTATCAAGGTGTAGAGAAAATTTTCGTTTGGTTACAGGTCATAACAGCTTGTTACGTTGCTTTTGCTCACGGTGCAAATGATAGAAGTAATGCAATTGGACCAATGGCCGCAGTTTGGCAAATTCACGAACAGAACGTTTTACAATCTGAAGCAGTTATACCAACTTGGTTAATTCTCTTGGGCAGTATCGGCATTACTCTAGGAGTGATGACCTGGGGTGCTAGAGTTATGGTTACTGTAGGTAAAAAGATCACACACATCACCCCTACACGAGGATTCGCCGCTGAATTCGGAGCAGCAACCACTGTATTAATTTTTTCAATGCCTTTCTTAGCGGTTCCAATCTCTACTACACACACACTAATCGGATCAGTGGTTGGTGTTGGGCTGGCAGGAGGAACATCATCTGTCGATTTCAAGGTTTTCGGAAAAATTGCCGCAAGTTGGGTAGCAAGTATTCCAGCAGCTTCATTAGGTGCAATCGGACTTTACATGATATTCGGTCTCAATGAAACCAGATTTATCATCTCTGTAACAATTATCCTATCGGCCATTTTCTGGCTCTTATACACTTCAATAAGGGATGAGCGAAAGGCTGATATTCAGTCGGAGGCTGAGTTATAAGATGAAGATATTCGAAAGTAGAATAGGCCCAAGCGTTTTCAAATCGTATTATGAGCATGCTGAGAAGGTTTTCGAAACAGTTGAAAAGATGAATGAATGCGTTAAAGAAGCCTGTAACGGCAACGATATTTCAACTCACATCGAATCAACATCTAAATCTGAATTGGAAGCAGATAAGATTAAGACAGAGATACGAGACATGCTACGAGGCAGTGTCCGTTTAGCAGTAGATAAACCCGTTTTCTTGGAGCTAATCACACGTCAAGACAGAATAGCCGACTATGCTGAGAACGTAACGGAAATCCTATCATTTAGAACCTTATATTCTGATAAAAAAGCACAATCATTGACGCTCGAATTAGCCGAAGCAGTTACAGCAACTGTTGACGAGTATCGAAAAACAGTTGGTCAATTTGAAATTATTCTGGAATCGGCCTTCGCCAACAAAGAAAAAGATGTTATGCACAAGCATATCGGCAGGGTGAATGATCTCGAACATCAAGCCGATTTAGTCGAAGCGAAAGCAGCAGAATACGTCTTTTCCAATGGAGATGCAGAACCTTTAGCCGCTGTTCACATGTATCGCCTCATACAACGTCTAGATGACGTAGCTAATGCAGCTGAACACGCAGCCAACAGCCTTTTACCTATTATATCAAAATAGACAACTATTATTTCGGCTAGATGATACTCAAAAATAACCTCTAGATTAACTGAGGGGTTTTTTTAGAACTGTTTTATTCCAAATATGATGACAATTGATTTATTAGTACTGGCAGAGGTATTTGTCATCAGTTCATTATTTCTTTTTATCACAGGATATTTTCTGTTCGACCGTGACAACCTACCATTTGCCAAAGGCATGCCCATCATAGTGATTTACATTACTATTCTGGGTTTTCTTATGTTCTTTTTTGGTGCCTTCGCCAGTTCTATCCGTGAGCATGGGGTTACTCTTGGATTGCCGTTCGAGGAGATGTACCTAACTTCTTTGATTTTGATTGGGTTGTCCATTTTACTACTTTTCTTCTACCGAGACCCGTATCGTGAAATCCAAGATGGAATAGTCAGCCCTGCAGACGGTCTTGTCCAGAAGGTCGATAAACACAATGAAATGATACACATTTCAATTTTCATGGGACCTCATAATGTACACGTTAATCGATCACCAATCGATGGCACGGTCCTGTCCCAGAAACATAGAAATGGTGGCAATATGCCAGCCTTCTCAAAAGATTCAGATCAGAATGAGAGATTGGTCACCAAATTAGATACAGATATAGGCGTCTTCAAAATTACCCAGATTGCAGGAGTCCTAGTGCGCCGTATAGTAAGTTATCTAGAAACTAGATCTAGTATATCTAAGGGGGAGAGAATTGGGTTGATTCACTTTGGTTCCCGCGTTGATTTAAAATTTAAGGCTGAAGGAATAGATATCAAGGTGAGTGAAGGCAATCGTGTTCTGGCAGGTCAGACATTGGCTATCTTCACCTCCCCTTTATCACCATCTGTCAACGAGAAAATAATAGGGGAACCCAAACATTTATTGTCAAAGATAGAAGCTACTGCCGAAGGAGATTGACTTGTCTCTCAATAAATTTTTCAGACCCCTGACTTTGCTTTCCTATGCAGATATCGCCACTCTCACAAGCGCATTCTTGGGGTTCCTTGCTATTTCCTACATCATCGATGGTTCTCACGAGAGTTTCATCGTTGCCATGATAATACTACCATTTTCGGCTATTATTGATGGAATGGACGGGGCCTTGGCCCGTAGATTCGGAACCAAGCACGATTATGGCAAGCACCTCGATTCCATAGCTGACTCTATATGTTTCGGCATGGCCCCTTCTATACTGATTTATTCACTGTATTATAATATTGAGAGGGGACCTGCTCTAGAGTTCATTAATGATGATCTAGAATTCGCCTTCCGTTACAATATAGAAAATCTGGTTGCAATCATAGCCGCCACAATGTTTGTCTTGCTGAGTATTCTGAGGCTTGCTAGGTTTACTAAAGGCACACAAGGAGAGAACACCTACTTCTCTGGTTTACCAACACCAGCCCTAGCAATGTTCACAATAGTCATATCGATTAAGTATTCTATAATCAATGATTATGATTCAGTGCTTATTCCTTTTATTATCGGATTAGTCTCTCTTCTTACTGTTACCACAATACCTTATGCTAAGCCCCGGGGCCGTTTCAGAAATCCGGTATTGTTCGGAATATTAGTCTTGATTCTGACAATTGTCCTTCACTACTTTGAGAACTCTATGTGGGAAATGCTGTGGTATGTTGCTTTTGGTTTGTATATGATTTATTTCGCACTGATTCCAGCCATGATATGGGGTAATTACTTCGAATAATAAGATAACTGTTATTTGCCCAGTCACTATTTGGTCTTTCGTGAAACTTTCCATTCCATTCTATCAGCAAACTATGGATTTCAGCTGCGGCCCCGCGTGTATTGCCATGGTTTTGAAATATTTTGATTATGTGAGTGAAATGAATAGAGATTTAGAAATAGAATTGTGGAGAGAAACCAGCACAATTGAAATTGCAGGCTGCGGTCGCTTCGGCATTTCTGCTCCATTAGCTCTACGAGGCCTTCATCCACATATCATAAGCAGTGCAAAAGATATGGGTATTATGGAAGGCGCTTCATCAGTTTTAGAACTCGATTCAAGAGCTTTAGATATATTTCATACAGCTCAACAAAGACTCTGTGCACAGAATGAAACAACCTATGAAACTAAAATTCCAACTTTGACAGATATCAACCAAGCATTATCCAATGAAAGAATACCACTCTGTCTCGTTTCAACAATAATATTTGGCGATGATGAAGACATACCTCATTGGATTGTAATAACGGGCTCTGAAGGAAATCTTTTGACCGTTCATAATCCCTTAGATGAAAAATCGAACAACCATAGAGATGTCCATATTGATGATTTATTTTACACCGGCCGTGATTTCAAAGAAAAAACTATAGTCACAGTCGGTTTATCTTCAGTTCTAAATGCAAAAATCGTTGAGGAACCGGAACTACCTCCGTGGCCTTTAGATTATCAATATCATATAGAAAAAGACTAAGACACAGACACAACTTTCCAATATTGATAGAGCAACCACATTCCCACAATCATCATTACTGCTCCACCACCTTGTTCAATACGCCCAACAGAACCCCTCATCAAATTAAGAACAGTATCTTTGGAGTATGCTGCTAGTATCGTGAATATTACCATGAATACTGCTGCAGATATTGAAAATAGAACAAACACAATTATCGCATCAATCAAACCATCTTTCATTGTAGCAGCAAGTAGAGCTAGGAATATGGGGGCCATACATCCTGCTGCTGCTGATCCATAACCAAAACCATAGAAGAATAAACCAGACAACCCACCTCTTTCAGATTTTTCACCAGCTATGTCTCTTCCACCCGTAATTCTATTCCAAATAGCTCTAATCGGGTCTAACATCCAATTTATATCATATCCAGTAATCATTACAATCCCCATTAACAACAACATTGTCCCCACTATTGGATTTAATTCATCTAAATATTTCGCCACTATTTGTGAAAAGGGTATGAATAGTATCGCAATCAAGATGAAAACTACCATTATTCCACTAGCAGCCGCTAAACCCGACATTAGTGCTTTAATTAATTTCGAACCGCCATCTTTTTTTTCATTTCTTGAAAAATAGTATGAAAAATATCCCGGTAATAATGGAAATGAACAAGGAGAAAAGAAAGTCACTACTCCTAATATTATTGCCAGAGCAGGTGTTGGTAGTTCTGCAACCTTTGCTACGCCACCTTCTCCCGATATCGCAAGATCAACTTCACTGCGTAATGTTTCGTATGAAGCCACTCCATTATTTTTGTAAGTCAAATTGCCAGTTTTATCTACAATTACTACATATGGTATCTCATACGCACCATATTTTGCACTAATATTGTCAGAATCCATCGCATGTTTCCATACAAATCCTTTCTCATCTTGATGGTTACCAAGTTTTTCATTATTATCTATGTCTACCCACACACTAACAGATATTATTTCCAATTCTGAATTATTTCCCAGCTCTTCTTCATAGATGGGCAGTATCGCTTCATCAGCCATCACAGTACATGGGCCACACGTAGTGGCCATAAAGTCAATCAAAACTACTTTATCTCCTTTAAAATCAGATAGATTTACAACTTCTCCTTCTGTCGTTGTAATTGTAAAATCAGGAGCAACAGAATCTCCATTGCTTATTATCTGACTCCAAAATATTACTCCCCCTAATATAATAACAATTCCAAGAGCCACAATAATTTTTTTCATCTCTTCTTCTTTCATACTATCTCCAAACCATATCTACATCTAGTTTCACCTTCTTCTGAAATCACAATTTCAATCAATCCATCTAATTCTTCTCTAACTCTCTCAAATATCCATCTTGCCATGTTTTCAGTGGTTGGATTTTCTAACCCTTTCACCTCATTCAAGTATCCATGATCCAATATTTTGTGAATTTTTTCTTTGTAGATTTTATCTATTTCATAATAATCTACTACCCACTCCTTTTCTTTGTCTAATTCTCCTTTTACTACTAAAGTAACACCAAAAGCATGTCCATGCAATCTACTGCAAGGGTGGTCATCAGGTAATTTAGGTAAAACCCTAGCCGCTTCGAAACGATAATCCCTTTCTATGATGAACATCCTACTTCTCTAGGACTATCGTTTGATAAAGTATTGCTTACTAAAAATCGAATAGTAGATTCGCAAATCCAATCATAAATAGAGGAATTTGTAAACCAAAATTCGCTAAGACTGGTTTGTCATTAGTAACATAACCTGCGAAAGACCAACAAACAACACCCCCTCCATGAAGGAAAATGTTCATCGGATATATGTTTAGATTGGTAAGAAAGATACCACTCAGTATCAATGCAGTCCCTAGCCATTTAGTGCCTTCTATTTGCTCCATGTTTATCACTTAGAAGTAAAAGGTAGGTACTAATTATAAGAATTATTGAACGTTTCTTTCAACATCAGTCATAACATATATAGGACTCACTTCTATTATTATCGTATGGAAAGGATATTCATAGGGGTGGCATGGCCATATGCAAACGGGCCAATGCACTTAGGACATTTGGCCGGAGTTTACCTACCAGCTGATATCTTTTCCAGGTTTCATAGATTAAACGGTAATGAAGTTCTAATGGTTTCTGGTAGCGATATGCACGGAACTCCCATAACTGTTACCGCACAACAACAAAACAAAACTCCAGAAGAAGTCGCTTTACATTATCATCAAGTTCATTCTGAAACTCTTAAACAAATGGGCATCGAATTTGATAATTATACCAATACTCACACACCAGAACACGCAGACGTCGTTAGAGAATTATTAGGTATTTTAGAACAAAACGATTACATCACTACAAAAACAACAGAAGAACCATACGATCCAAAGTCTAAGCATTTTTTACCAGATAGATACGTTGAAGGAACTTGCCCCCACTGTCAATATGAATCAGCCAGAGGAGATCAATGTGACGACTGTGGCAGAACTTTAGATGCTAAAGATTTGATAAACCCACATCCTAAATTAAATCCAGACACAGAATTAGAATTTCGTGAAACAGAGCATTTGTTTTTCAAACTATCCAATTTCAGAGATGAATTATTGGCATGGGTCTCGAAAGATAAAGAGCATTGGAGGGACAATGTAGGTAAATTCACTCATAATTGGTTACAAGATGGTTTGATTGATAGGGCCATTACTAGAGATTTAGATTGGGGCATTGAAATTGATAAAGAAGGCTACGAAAACAAACGTATCTATGTTTGGTTCGAGGCTGTTATGGGATATTATTCAGCCTCTCGTTCTTGGGCTAAATGGAATGGCGAACCAGACGCATGGAAAAAATGGTGGGAAGATGATGATGCAAGACATTACTATTTCTTAGCTAAAGACAATATTCCGTTTCACACAATAATATGGCCTGCAATCTTAATGGGTTGTAATTTACATTTACCTTATGACGTTCCCGCCAATGAATATCTTCTTTTAGATTTTACTCAGTTTTCAAAATCTAGAAATCATGCAGTATGGGCTCCAGATTATCTAAATACATATGATTCTGAAGCACTCCGTTACGTTCTTTCAGCCGTAATGCCAGAAAATAGAGATTCTAATTTTTCTTGGGAGGACTACGTTGCTCGGATAAACAACGAACTGATAGGAAATCTAGGAAATTTTATTCATAGAACAATATCATTCGCACAGAAAAACTTTCCAAAGGGTCTACATGCCGATGAGTGCAGTGCACCCGAATTACGAGACAAAGTCGCTCTTTCATATTCACAAATTACAACCTCACTTTCTGCATGTAAATTCAAAGAATCATTACAAACACTAATGGAGCTTTCTCAAACAGGAAACATAGCTATGAATGAAATGGCGCCATGGAAATCAATAAAAGAAGATAAGAAAGCCTGTGAAGCAGATCTAGTTACACTGTTGAACGTTTGCAGAGCTTTATCAATTATAATGAACCCATTCCTTCCTAAATCTTCACAAAAGGTTTGGGATTATTTGGGGCTTGAAGGTACCGTTGAAGAGGCGGGCTGGGGGGCTGTTGCACAAGGGCAAACAGATTTCAAGCTGAACGAACCATTACCCTTGTTCCAGAAATTAAATTTAGAAGAAATATTGGAGAGAGAAATGCCAAACGAAGAAGAAACACTGCCAGACTTAAAACCAGAAATCACATTCGAGGATTTCCAAAAGATGGATATTAGAATCGGAACTGTGGTCGGAATAGAAAATCACCCCAATGCTGATAAACTCTATCTTCTCGACGTCGACTTCGGTGGACCCAAACGTCGTATCGTGACAGGGTTGAAAGAAGAATACAATGACGAAGAATTGATGGGCAAACAGATAGCGGTTATCGTTAATCTAGCTCCCGCAAAATTCCGAGGCGAAGTGTCTGAAGGTATGCTCTTAGCTGCTGAGGATGAACACGTTTCAACTGCCAATGTTTCTCTTCTTCATCCAGACAAAGAAGTTACCGACGGAAGTTCCGTTCACTAAAATCAAGGGCCTGTAGCCTAGCCTGGAAGGGCGTCTGGCTTCTAACCAGAAGATCCAGGGTTCGAATCCCTGCAGGCCCGCCATTTTATTATAGAAGACTCTTTGAAGAGTATTATGGAACCAACTCTTAGATTCGTGTTAGGTCTATCTGTATTGATGTATGTGGTTTATTGTTGGACCCATCAAAAATTTTGGAGTCGAAAGCATTTCGATTGGAAACCTAAAGAATATTGGCCAGAGGTATTCTGGCTCAACATCATAATTGGACTATTATCGGCATTTACACTTTTTCTTGCTCCATTCTTATTTTAAGTAATTAGAAGTAAAGAGATTTTTCAATATTTCCACCCGTTAAAATCACTCCAACTCTTTCAATTTCTTCCAATTCTTTGAATTCTGAACTCAAGACAGCAGCTACAGCAGTTGCACAACTAGGCTCAATCATCATCCCCATCTCTTCTACAATTATTTTCATTGAATCTATCACTTCGTCATCAGTAACTCTGTATATCTCTTCAAGATGATCTTTCAGTATGTCCCAGGTTAATTCACCAAGACTTGTTAACAATCCATCACATATCGTATCTGGATTATTTTGAGGAACAATTCTCCCTTCTTTCAAAGAATGATATGCATCATCAGCACCTATCGGTTCAGCTCCAAATAATTTCACATTCGGTAACAAATTCCTAGCAGAAATACAGGTGCCCGACATCAATCCACCACCACCAATCGGTGCAACAATTGCATCCAACGTATCCAATTCTTCAATCATTTCCAAAGCAGCCGTACCCTGTCCAGCAATTACATCAGGATCATTAAATGGATGAACAAGATGACTTTTTGTTTCTTCTTGAACATTACTCAATGTAGTATTTCTAGATTCTATTGTTGGTTCACATAGAATAACATTGGCACCATATCCTTTCACCGCTTCTAATTTTACTTTGGTAACATTATTTGGCATAACAATATAGGCTGGAATTCCTCTTTTCTTAGCGGCAAAAGCAACAGCTTGTGCATGATTTCCACTACTATGTGTACAAACTCCATTTCGTGCCATTTCTTCACTTAATTTTGATATGGCATTCCATCCACCTCTCAGTTTGAAAGCACCAATTTTCTGAAAATTTTCACATTTAAAAAATAATTTTCTTCCAGCCAAATCATCCAAAGTTTTACAGGTTCGAATCGGAGTTCCATTACCCACCCCCTCTATCCTTTCAGCGGCCGCTCGAATGTCTTCTATTGAAGCTGCATATTTTTTCATTAAAATCTAGCGAAGAAATTCCTTTCCGATAGCATAGAATGCATTGCCCACTAACCATTGCCCACCATCTGCAATGATCATATCACCTGTTATCACATCTGCTGCAGGAGAACATAGGTAGAGAACTTGTTGAGCCATTTTTTCAGGTTCAGTTATTCCTCCTATCGGTATATTGGATTCCATTTTTTCAACTATCGCTTTGTCAAGTAGTAAATTCTGTTTGACACTATCTGTTAGAACAATACCCGGACACATAGCATTTACACGAATTTTGTATTTTGACCATTCTAAGGCCAACGTTCTAGTTAGATTCAGCACTCCTGCTTTAGCAGCTCCAGAATGTCCAACATAAGGTGCCGCATTCCAAGCATAATTTGCAATTATATTTACTACAGAACCTCCATTCTTTTTCATCAGAGGCAAGCAAGCTTTTGAAACTCTAAATGTACCATCAAGAACAATATCAACTACTGCCCTCCATGCATTTTCACTAAGTTCTTCTGTCGGACAGAAAAAATTACCAGCCGCATTGTTTACCAATACATCGATATGCCCCCATTCATCAGCTAGAAACTTTGATACACTTTCAACACTTTCAAAATCTCGCACATCCATAACTTTCCATAAAAGAGATTTTCCAGTCATCTCTTTCATTTTTTCAGAAGCTACCTTTAATTTTTCTTCCTTACGGGATGCAATGAAAACTTCAGCCCCATGCTCTACGAACGCCCTTGCAAAGCCGAATCCCATTCCGGTTGCACCTCCCGTTATGAAGACTTTTTTCCCTTCAAATAAATTATCTTTGAATATACTTTCACTCATGTAAGGGCCTCTTCATAGAATTCTATTATTCTATTTTCATATTCATCTGAATGCGATAATGGAGCCTCTACATGCTCTAAGTCTGGTATAATCCAAGAGTCCATATCTACATTCTCTTTTTCCGCTCTATCTATCATCATTTGACTATGGTGCACTCCAACTCTTTCATCTCCTGTACCATGTATAACAAACATCGGTCTTCCATTTGCTGCACTAACTGCATCAAGCGGAGGCATAGACAATAACTCATCTCCTGTTAGAATTTCAGCCATGAATATTGCACCCTTAGAAAGCCAGCTAGGGAATCCATTAAGTTCAAGCTCTTCTTCAATAATCATATTCAAATCTGCATAAGGAGATTCCATAATCACTGCTGGAAATCTCTCGTCTGCCATAAAGGCAGCTGCAACATAACCTCCTCCCATCGACATTCCATAGAGTCCAATTTCAGAGTGCGGCGTGTCTTTTGTCTCATTAACCCATTCCATTACGGCTATAATGTCACGATGTTCCCTTATGCCCAACGACAACATACCATCTTCTTGTGTACTATGTCCATGATCTCTATAATCAAACATTACAACATTGTAATCATTTCTATTAAGCATACCAGCTACCAATAACAAAGTATCTGCAGCTTTCGATGAGCGTAAGCCGTGACACATAATAATAGTCGGTTTTTCTTCATCCCCTGAAATCCACCATGCAGATAATTCAATCCCTTCATCTCCTCCAGGTATCGTTATATTTTCATAATTTGGCATAAGGTATGATGTAACATTGTAACCTTCATGTTTATCCCATTTTATTTCAAAATTAGCAGGCGTATTTCCTGCTTGCCCTCCATCTCCTATCGATCCCTTTGCCAGTTGTAAATATATGAAATATCCAATTCCTAAATAAGATGTAAGAAGAATAGTTGTTACAGCAAATATTGCATACGCAACTTTCTTTCGATTTTCATGCAATTTTTTGTAAACTTTATGCTCCTTTACTCTATTCGCAGCTCTTTCAATATTCTTCTTCACCCTTCCCCCTCCATTGACATTAATTTATTTCTAATTTCTTCATCAATTTTCATTTTACTTCCATCCCTATAATTTACGATAACTATTACACTTTCCCCATCAGAAACAATCGCACCTCCATTCTTTTCACTAGTCATTAGGTATTCTATTGTAAACGAACTATTCCCAATACCACCCCTCTTAACTCGAGCCGAAGCATACACTTTATCTGGATATTTCAAAGGAATTCTATAATTTATTTTAAAATTGGCAAGAATAGGTCCAAAACCATCCTTCTTCTTAATTTCATCCATTTGTAATCCTTCCAAGCCCAATGCCTTTTTCGCTATTTCAACTCTAGCAGTTTCAAACCATTTCAGATAAACAATATTATTGACATGACCAAAATCATCCATATCTCCCCATAAAACAGGTATTTCGATTGTTATTGGCCAGCCTTCATTCGGCATATTTTAGAAATCCTCCGAATCAATAGCCATTGTCGTTTTCGAACCAGATGCTATTGCTACAGCATGGCTTATTGTTTGTGAGAACATTCTTTCAAAGAAGAATCTGGCTGAGATTATCTTATTTCTATAAAACACATCCTCATCTTTTTTCGAGAGTGCAATTTTTGCCATTTTTGCCCATAGGTAACCCATAGTCACGTATCCAAATTGTTGCAGATAATCATATGCCCCAGCTCCAATTTCATAAGGATTTCCTAATCCTTTTTGCGCCAAATATAATGTAGTTTTTTGCAACCCTTTAACACCCTTAGAAAAAGGCTCAATGAATTCTTTCATCTCTTCATCGTTTTTATTTTCATCTATAAATTCAAGTATGGGGTGGAAAAATCTTCTCAAAAATCTCCCAGTATGCATCGGCATTTTTCTTCCAGCAAGATCCATTGCTTGAATTCCATTTGTACCTTCCCAAATCGTTCCGATTCGTGCATCTCTTATCAATTGCTCCATACCATGTTCTTGAATGTAGCCATGCCCTCCATACACGTGTATTCCAATATTACAAATTTCAGAACCTGCATCTGTCAGAAAAGCCTTCACAATAGGTGTTAACATTTCCAACAATTCGCCCGCTTCTTTTCGCTTTTTCGCATCCGGATGCTTAAGGGACATATCATGAACTTTAGCAGCCCAAAGAACCATAGCACGCCCCCCTTCAACTAAACATCTCATTCTCATCAACATCCTTCTAACATCTGGATGAACAATTATCGGATCTGCTTCTTCGTCGGGATTTTTTGCACCCTTCAAATCTCGTCCCTGTATCCTTTCTTTAGCATATAATAATGCATTTTGATATGATATCTCCCCTAATCCAATACCTGTAAGTCCAACCGCTATTCTTTCACGATTCATCATCGTAAACATATATTCTAATCCTTTATTCGGCTCACCAACTATCCATCCAGTAGCACCATCATAATTCATTACACAAGTTGCAGAACCCTTCACTCCCATTTTATGCTCTATTGAACCGCAAGACAACGAATTTCTTTCTCCATTCGTTCCATCCTCCTTAGGAATAAATTTAGGAACCAAAATCATAGAAATACCCCTAGTTCCTTTAGGTGCGCCCGGTAATTTTGCTAATACAAGATGGATAATATTGTCTGTAAGATCATGCTCTCCTGATGATATGAACATCTTTGTGCCTGTCACTTTGTATGTTCCATCTTTAATCGGTTCTGCTCGTGTTTTTATTATTCCTAAATCCGTACCACAATGAGGCTCCGTCAAACACATCGTTCCACCCCATTCTCCAGATGCAAGTTTTGGTAAGTATAACTCTTTCATCTCTTCTGAACCATGACTCATCACAGTATCGTAAGCTGCACGAGCCAATGTGAAATAAATCGCTAAAGATAGATTAGTTGAACAGGCCATCTCATTTACGGCCATTTCCAATACTTGAGGTAACCCCTGTCCTCCGTGCTCTATTTCACAAGATAGACTGGCCTGACCACTCTCACATGTCTGTCTATATACTTCCTTGAAACCAGAAGGCGTTGTAACTTTTCCATTGTCAAATTTACATCCTTCTTGATCTCCAATTTTATTGAGCGGTAACCAACTTCGAATAGCACCCTCACCCAATTCTTCTAGTATCATTTCCATCATGTCTATTGATGCTTCTTCATATCCTGGAAAAGACGTCATCTCATTTACATCAAGTAGTTCATCCAGAACAAATTTCATATCTTTTAGAGGTGGTTTATATTCCATATTAATTCCTCAAAGGTTTCCCTTTCTCCATCATATGTTCTATCCTATCTGCAGTTCCTTCATTTTTTGCAAGAGCAATTATAGCCCCTTTCTCTAAATCTAAAAGCGTACCATCGTCTATGGTTTCCGTAGGGTCTGTATCTCCTCCTGTTAATACTTCAGTCAGTTTTTCAGTAACGACTTTATCATATGGTGTAGCTTTTCCAGATCTTACTAAATCATCTACTGCCATGTCTAAAGCTACCTTTCCAGATTTTCCAGCAAGATTGTATTCTCCCATTTCTGGCATTTTATAGTCTTGAGCTAATTCTATGCATTTCTTCTTCGCATCAAACAATACTCGTTCTCTATTCATTGTAACATCATCATTCTTTCTAAGTATTTTCAAATCATAAGCTTCCAGAGCGGAAGTAGATACTTTTGCAGTTCCTATATTTTGAAATACTTGTGTAATACCTCCCATAGGTCCTTTTTCAGAACTATCTTTCCATCTACTTATCATCTCTTTACAACCTCCCCAAGCAGGCACTAATCCCACTCCAACTTCTACTAATCCACTGTATGTTTCAGCATGAGCCTGCACAGCATCACAAGCGAGAAGAACTTCACAACCACCACCTATCGCTAATCCGCTAGGGGCACCTACTACTGGAAAATTGCCATGTTTCAATGACATGAATGCTTGTTGCCCACCAGCAATGAATCTATCCATTTCAGACCAAAGACCAACATTCGCTACAAACAATGCTAGACCTATGTTTGCACCTGCTGAAAAATGCGTTCCATCATTCCCAATCACTAATCCATCAAAATCATTTCCATTTACAATTCTAGATGCTTTTTCAATCATTTCTATTGTCATAGGATCAATAGAGTTCATCTTACTATGAAATTCAAGAAGAGCAATTCTATCTCCCATGTCCCATATACTTGCAGATGGGTTCTTCGCTAGAGGTTCATTCTTAATTTTAATATCTTCAACATTCAAATAACCTTCCGGTTTCACAATATCTGAATACTCTCCATCAACTCCGAATTGTTTACGTATTCCTTTTACACAATCATAAAATTTTCTCCCTTCTATTTCTTTTAAAATTTTAGGAACATCACATTTTTCATCAACTAACTTCTGTACAAATTCGGCAGTACCCAATTGGTCAATCATTTCGAAAGGCCCCCTTTTCCACATATATCCACTTTTCATTGCATTATCAATATCAAAAATACTATCTGATATTTCCGGTACTAATGATGCAGCATAACTCAACGTTTGAGAAAGTACTTTCCATGCATACTGTCCTCCTTTATCTTCATGATTTACTAATTTTTCGAGTCCCTTTTTCGCCGCCTTAATACTCCCCATCCTCACTCTTCTGTTAGCAGGCGCATATTCTCCCGTTTCTATATTTCGAACTTCTTTAATTTTCTTACCATTTTCTTTCTTTAATCTATAAAATCCACCCTTCCCTTTTCTTCCAGTGTAGCCTTCTTCAACCATATTCTCCAGCATACTTTTCATCGTCTTGGCTTCATTATGTATTTTACAGTATTCATCTTCTTTTGGTAAATTCGCTAGCATACTAATTGAAATATGGGGTATGAGGTCTATCCCTACTACATCCATAAGTCCGAAAACTCCAGTTTTTGGAACACCTATAGGCCGTCCCATGACTGCATCAGCTTCTTCAACTGTAAGGCCAGCTTTAATCGCTTCATGAATTGCACACTGGACCCAAAAAATACCGATACGATTTCCTATGAATCCAGGAGTATCTTTACAGATAATAACTTCTTTTCCAAGTTTTATATCTGAAAATTTAGTAATAGATTCAACCGTTTTCTTATCTACTTCTTCATCGGGAACTATTTCCAAAAGTCGCATATATCTTGGTGGATTGAAAAAATGCGTAATCATAAAATTCTTCGAGAATTTTTTAGGCATACCTTCTACAAGTTTCGCTCTAGGAATCGTAGATGTATTCGAACTCACTATCGATCCTTTCTTACGATGTTCTTCGATTTTGTTGTAAACTTTTTGTTTTATTTCTAAATTCTCAATTACCGCTTCAACAATCCAATCAACATCTTTCAGTAGTTCCAAATCATCTTCCAAATTTCCAGGCGTTATTAATTTTCCATTAGTTTTATGCATTAAGGGACTAGGTCTTCCAGGAGGCACTGGTTTGAGCATCTCCTTCAAGGCATTCTCTGCTATGATATTCCTATTTTCAGCATCTTTCGGAACTATATCTAAAAGAACAACAGGAATTCCAGCATTTGCAAAATGAGCAGCTATACCACTCCCCATAACGCCAGCCCCTATGACTGCTGTTTTTCCTATATCCATTAAAATGCCTCTAATACTGTGGATATCCCCTGTCCACCACCAATACACATGGTGGCCAAGGCATACTTTCCTCCTTCTCTATTCAACAATGATGCAGCCTTTCCAGTTATTCTAGCACCACTAGCTCCCAAAGGATGTCCTAGGGCGATAGCTCCGCCGTCAAGATTTACTTTAGAATTATCAATTCCCATTTCATTCAATACAGCTAAGGATTGAGCTGCAAAAGCCTCATTCAATTCAATTATGTCCATATCTTTCAATTCCAATCCAGCTCTCGAAAGCGCTTTCTTTGTAGCACTCACAGGTCCAATACCCATTATCTCTGGTGCACAACCAGCAACCGATGTCGATATTATTTTCGCCATTTTTTGAAGTCCATGTTTATCTGCATATTCACCAGAACAGACTAACACAGCTGTAGAACCATCCGTCAAAGGAGAAGAAGTTCCAGCAGTTATGGTACCGTTTACATCAAATGCAGGCTTAAGTTCTGACAAAGCTTCTCCAGTAGTTCCTTCTCTTATGCATCCATCTTTTTCAATTACATTTCCATTATGGTTTATTGCTACAATTTCATCAGAAAATTTTCCACTATTGGCGGCCGCAGAAGCTCTACTATGAGATTCTACTGCAAACGATTCTTGGTCTTCACGCGATATGTTATATTTTTGCGCTAAATTCTCTGCTGTTATTCCCATGCTTACAAAAGCTTCCGGATAATTTTCATAAAGTCCTGGATGCGGCAGGGGATTGAATCCCATCATTGGAACTCTACTCATTGATTCGATACCTCCACAAATAAACACATCTCCAGCTCCCATCTGAATAGCACCAGCCGCACTATGTATTGATTGCATAGATGAACCACAAAATCGATTAACAGTCATACCAGCAACCGTTATTGGTAATTCAGCTAGAAAATCTACAATTCTCGCAACATTGAATCCCTGTTCACCTTCTGGAAAGGCACAACCCATTATCATATCTTCTATATCTTCTGGATTTACTTCGGTTCTCGAAATAAGTTCTTTAACTACTTGACCTGCTAATTCATCAGGTCTAACTTTTGCCATTTCGCCCTTTTTTGCTGGTGTAAAAGGGGACCGAACATATCCTGCTATCACGACTTCTTTCATGCGAACCAATTAACAATACTACAAGGACTATATATTGAAACTCTTTTTTCTTTAGCAGTACCTTACAAAAACTGCCCTCTATCACCAAACGATGAGTGAGAAGTATATCTATTACTTTGGAAAGGATTCTGCAGATGGTTCAGCAGAGATGAAAAACCTCCTAGGAGGTAAAGGTGCCAACTTAGCCGAAATGTCAAATTTAGGAATGCCAGTTCCTCCAGGATTTACTTTGACTACCGAAGTTTGCACGTTCTATTATTCAAATGAATGCCAATATCCGAGCGTTTTGAATGATGAATTAGAAGAAAATTTACGTAAAATGGAGGAAGAGTTAGGTAGCGATTTCGGAAACCCAAACAATCCTCTTTTACTTTCTGTCAGATCTGGTGCAAGAGCTTCCATGCCGGGTATGATGGAAACTATTCTCAATGTAGGATTAAACGACGAAACCAGAAAAGGTTTAATCGAAAAAAGCGGAGCTCCAAGATTCGTATACGATGCACATCGGCGCTTGATACAAATGTATTCAGATGTTGTGATGGAAAAAGCAGCCGGTATAGAGCCTGAAGAGGGTATGGGTATTCGCCATCAACTCGAACACGAACTTGAAAAAATGAAAGAAGATAGGGGTGTTAACTCTGATACGGATTTAACTGACACAGACTTGAAGGAATTAGTCGATATTTACCGGTCCAAAGTTAAAGAAGTTTTAGGAAAACCATTTCCTGAAGATCCTAAAGAACAGCTTTGGGGAGCTATAGATGCAGTCTTCAAGTCTTGGAACGGCAAGAGAGCAATTTCATACAGAAGAATAGAAAATCTTCCAGACGAATGGGGGACTGCAGTGAATGTTCAAGCAATGGTATTTGGTAATTTAGGTTCAGACAGTAGTACCGGAGTTGCCTTTACTCGCAATCCAGCAACAGGCGAAAATCAATTTTATGGTGAATGGCTTGCAAATGCACAAGGGGAGGACGTAGTCGCAGGTATCAGAACCCCTAATCCTTTGAATGATTCCTGTAAAACAGAAAACAGCCGTGATTTAGAAACGCTGGAAGAATCACATCCAGATGCATATTCTGAATTAATTGAGATAAGGTCAATTTTAGAAAAACGATACAACGATATGCTAGATATTGAATTCACCATCCAATCCAATAAACTTTGGATGCTTCAATGCCGTGTTGGAAAGAGAAATGGAATTGCGGCAGTTAGAATGGCATCTGAAATGAAAAATGAGGGGATGATAGATTCCAAAGAAGCAGTATCTAGGGTTACACCCGATCAGTTAGATGAATTATTACATCCTATCTTGAGCCCAGATGCTGAACGTTCTGCAACATTATTGGCTAAGGGGTTACCTGCAGGTCCGGGTGGTGCAACAGGACGTGTTGTCTTCACTGCTTCCGATGCAGTAGATTGGGCTTCAAGAGGTGAAAAGGTCATACTTGTTAGGGAAGAAACAAACCCTGAAGATGTGGAAGGAATGAGAGCAGCAGTAGCTATTCTGACTGCACGAGGCGGCATGACCAGTCACGCAGCGCTCGTCGCTCGAGGTTGGGGTAAATGCTGTGTAGTTGGTGCTGGTGATTTAGATATTCATTCTTCCGATCGTAAATTCAATGTAGGTTCTCACACAATTTCTGAAGGGGATTGGGTAAGTTTGAATGGAACTCAAGGCAATGTTTACGAAGGAGAATTACTCTTACAAATAACAGATACAGACAACAATTTTTTGGAACATCTACTTTCTATGTGTGGAGATTTCCGAAAATTAAAAGTTAGGGCAAATGCAGAAACTACAGATGACGCACAAAAAGCAAGAGATTTCGGCGCAGAAGGAATCGGATTATTTAGAATAGAACATATGTTTTATGGCGAAGGTTCAGATGAACCACTTTTTCACCTCCAAAGAATGATTATGTCTTCTACTATAGAGGAACGAGAATCGGCTTTGAATGAATTATATCCTTTCATGAAAGACGATATTAAAAATACTCTGAAAACAATGGAAAATCTTCCAGTTACAATCCGTTTAATGGACCCTCCATTACACGAATTCATTCCGCATGATGCAAACAGACAAACACAACTTGCAGAAGCATTGGGAATCGATTTAGGACAATTGCAAAAACGTAGCGATTCACTAAGAGAATCCAATCCAATGATGGGCCATAGGGGTGTTAGATTAGGTATCACATATCCTGAGATAACTAGGATGCAAGCACGTGCAATTCTTTCAGCTTCATCAGAACTTAAATCGGAAGGAGTTACAACATATCCTGAGATTATGATTCCATTAACTAGTACAGTTACCGAATTCAGACATCAAGATATTTTAGTTCGTGAAGTAGCAAAAGAATTAGGCATTGATTCAGGATATATGGTCGGTACTATGATTGAAGTTCCAAGGGCTACCGTAGTCGCTGGTGAGATTGCTGAAACAGCAGAATTCTTCTCTTATGGTACTAACGATTTAACACAAATGAGTTTCGGTTTTAGCCGTGATGATACTGGAGAATTTCTCCCATCTTATGTTGAGAATGATATTTTACCAAAAGATCCATTCGCATCACTCGATCCCGCAGTTGGCGAATTGATTAGTATGGGAATCGAAAGAGGAAGGGCTACAAAATCGGATTTGAAAGTTGGAATTTGTGGTGAACATGGAGGGGATCCAGAATCAATCGATTTCTGCCATAAAGCAGGTATGGATTATGTCTCATGTTCACCTTACAGAGTGCCAATAGCGATTCTTTCAGCCGCACAATCAGCTCTAATATCGAAACAATAACCGACCTCTTCTTTTTTACTATTTAAACCTTTAAATACTCCACACGCGTGGTTTGGACCTCTTGGGAGGACTACTATGGCCGAAATAATAATTGTCAACGTCGTCGCTAGTGCGACAATTGGAAAAGAGCTAATGTTACAAGATATAGCATTCCAATTAGAAGGATCTGAATACGATCAGGATAGATTTCCTGGTTTGATATATAAATTAGCAGAGCCAAAAACGGCAGTTCTTATTTTCCGTTCAGGAAAAGTAGTCTGTACTGGTGCACGTTCGATACCAGATGTTTATGTCGCCATTAACAAAGTCGTAGACAAATTGAGAGATATGGATATGCCAGTTCTGGATGAACCGATAATCACAATACAGAACATCGTGGCTACAACCACACTATCCTCTACATTGAATTTAATTCAAATCGCCCTTTCTCTCGGTTTCGATCACATAGAATATGAACCAGAAGCTTTCCCAGGTTTAGTTTATAGGATGGACGATCCAAAAGTTGTTCTACTCTTATTCGGAAGTGGAAAGATGGTTTGTGTTGGAGCAAGAGAAATAAACGATATCAAAAACGCTGTCAGAAACATTGCGGAAGAGCTTTCAACTGCTGGGCTGCTTCGTAACTCTAACTGAGGTACATTTCATGGTAAGAGTTGAGCAAGTAATAGAACGTTTGAAGAAAGTTCAAGAAGATGTAAATGATGAATCATTAGAAATCACAATAGATTTATTAGAAAGAATGCGTCGCAATATATCTTCACGCTCGACATTACAAGGTTATCTAGCAGATGACAAATGGCGTGATTTGAACTGGCAGGAGTAATAATATGACAACAACAATAACCGAAATCAGAGAATTGAAAACAGGTTCTTACATCGTGGTCGATGGCGAACCTTGCAAGATCACAGATTATAAAACATCAAAACCAGGTAAACATGGTGAAGCTAAGGCTCGAATTGTCGCAGTCGGCCTCTTTGATAACAGAAAAAGATCTCTAGTTCATCCAGTAAAACATAAAGTTCACACACCAATGGTCGATAGAAAGAAAGCACAAGTTCTAGCTATGGTGGGTGCAGAAGTGCAAGTTATGGATTTAGAAACATTTGAAACTTTCAATATTCCTCTAACTAACGTTCCTGAAGAATTTCACAATGATTTAGATTCAGGTAGAGAAATTCAATACCTTGCTTCAATGGGTAAACACCTAGTTACACGTGTCTAAATTCTTTGCAGACGCAGAAGAGAGTTTTGAAGAATCTAAGTTCGTTATCTATGGCTATCCTTATGACGGTACAGCCTGTTTTAGAAAAGGAACTGCAAAAGCTCCAGATGCTATAAGGGAACAAAGTTTCAATTTTGAAACAAATTTAATGGAATTGGGGGTAGATTTAGTAGACGTTCCTGCAAACGATTGGGGCAATATCGAATTAGGTGAAAATCAGGAAGAAAACAATTCTCGAATAAAATCATTAGTGTCCGAAATAATTTCAAACAACAAATTTCCAATAGGATTGGGTGGTGAACACTCCTTAACACCTCCAGTCATAGAGGCGATGGTCGAGAAATATCCAAATCTAAACGTTTTAATCATGGACGCACATCTCGATTTTCGAGATGGCTACGAAGGAAATCACTGGTCACACGCTTCTACAACACGAAGAATTTTTGATTTATTAGGTCCGAACAACATTTGGTTATTGGGCGTAAGATCTGCTTCTTCTACTGAAGTTTCAGAAGCAAGAGCTTCCAAATTAAATTACACTGAATCTGGTTGGGTTGATTTAAGAGAACATCTTGCAGACATGCTTGATTTGTTTCAGGGCCCACTTTACCTAAGTTTAGATATGGATGTAATAGATCCAGCCTTTGCTCCAGGTATCGGTACACCCGAACCTTTCGGTATGACCCCCTATGAGGTCGTACAAACGATAAATTTCGTTTCAGATAATTTAGTAGGTTTCGATTGTGTAGAGGTCTGTCCACCATTTGATAATGGCAATACTTCAGCATTAGCAGCTAGGCTAACTCGCCATTTGATGGGTATTGTACACCGAATCAGAAACTAATTTTCAAACGATTTTCTAAAATAGTGCCTACAGATTGAGAAACTAAGCAGGGGTAGCCAAGTCAGGTCAACGGCGACAGACTCAAGATCTGTTCTTGTAGAAGTTCGTCGGTTCGAATCCGGCCCCCTGCACCATTTTTAAAGCTAATTAAAGTGTATAAATTAGAAAAATTTATTTTTTAACAATTTTATAAAATCTTATTAATTAAAAACATTTTTAATTCATTTTTATTCTCTATTATTAATATATAAATATATTATTCATTTACATTTTAAAAAATAAAAAAATCTATTTTTTATTGTAAATAAACAATTTACAAATAACTAAAAACTAAAAATAGATTTATCTTATTTGAGAAATCCATTTTTGATGCAATAAATTACTTTCCGTCAATTCTGGATGAAAAGTAAGCGCCATATGTTTACCTTGTTTTACTCCTACAATTTCATTTTCTAAATGCGCTATTGCATTGCATTCTCCAAAAGTATTTTTTATTTGTGGGGCTCTGATAAAGACACCAGGAAATTTAGAAATTCCATTAAATTCATCCGTTTCTAGCGCTATTTCGCTTTCAAAAGAGTCTATTTGCCTACCATAAGCGTTTCTTAAAATGTTAATATTCACTATTCCAAACGTCTCATCATCACAATTTCCAAGTAATACTGCTCCAGCACAGGTTCCAAGTATAGGTATTTTGTCTTTTTTTAACTCATTCCAAAGTCCAGAATTCTTTAATAATTTTCTCAAAGTTGTAGATTCTCCACCTGGCATTACAAGCCCATTAATCCCATTTAGATCTTTTGGGAGCCGAACGTCTCTAGTTTCTACACCACATCTATGAAATGCCATATGATGCTCACTTACAGAGCCTTGAAGGGCCAAAACACCTATCTCCATAAACCCCTATTAATCGTCGAGATATAGCACTATCCTTGAATCTTATTTCTCCTCGATACCCATATTGCCGTATCGTACGCGTTTAGCCAACGTTTTTTATACAGCTTTACCATGGTTAATGTCCTGTTGACGTCTAACGACTGTTAACAGTAACGCAACCAAGGTGTAAAAAATGCAAGAAACTCAAATGCATAAAGGAAAGAAGCTAGCCATGAGACTAATTTCTCTCGTGGTCGCTGTTACTATGGTAACAAGCGGATCCGCTCTCCTATTTTCATACGCTGAGGCTTCGACCGGAGGACCGGATTCACAGGGTTATTCCTGGACCGATTCCGACGAAGCAGGCAACGAAAATCTGTATAGCGAATATTTTGTGGATTGTGACTCTCTAGGGTCCGATTCAGATAGCAGCAACGACTGTACCAGCTCGTATATCTACGACGATGGAACAGTAACGATAAGTCTACCGTACAGTGTAAAGTACTACTTTGCCGACTACGACTCAGTATCTGTTAATAATAACGGATGTTTAGGTTTCGGTGGATCTCCAAGTTGTAGCTACTACGACACATCTCCTTCGACTTCCAATTCCGGAACTCCGAAGATGGATGTAGCGCACGATGATTGGTATTATTATTCAAATAATGCTGGCAGTACGACTTATGGTACGTACATTGACCACACAGAAACATCTCACCCAGATCACGGTGATGGATATTTCGTACAGTGGACTGATAAGTGTATGTACGGACTCTCGTCTTGTCAAATGTATGGAGAATTTACATTCTCAACTGCATTATTTGCAGATGGAACTATAGTTGCAATGTACAGTGACTGGGGTACTGGTGCTACTTCTAGCAGCACAATCCGTCAAGACGACCCAGTAATCGGCCTTTCACAAGGTGACGGTTCAAACGGTCTAGATTACAGAACAACTAACTGTGGCACTTCATGTAACGGCGACTTAGCCGGTGGAGATTTCGCTGTTATGTTCATGCCACCTTCCTGGGCTCTACATGACTTGGTCATGGACGAGAACCTAGTAGGTGCTGAAGAACTTCCAGAGAATTTCGAATCTCAATTCGGTGCAGTAGTAAAGAACATGGGATTGAACGATGAAGATAATGTAGCCGTTGAAGGTACATTCCATCACACTACTCTCGCAGATGCTATGAATGAAATTATGGATGCAGATACTAACTTAGTAGCTGGTCCAGAATCAGGTTCATTCGGTTCTTCTGACGGAACATACGATTGTTATTACGATGCATTCGCATGCAGCTCAGTAACACTCGAACTACCTGCAGATTCTGTAACAAATCAGGTCTATCAGGGTGGTTACTACGATTGTTCATACAATTATGACTTGTATTATGGCGTATCAGAATCCTATACTGACATGGGAATCTATCTCGTTACCGCATCAGATTATTACGGTGATGGAGGTATGACTGTCGACGCAACTGATGCAAACGGCAATTCATTAGGCCACATTGGACCTTACGACTATAGTGACGAGACATCTTTCACCTTCACCATTGATGGTAGTACTGCAACACCTGTTGAAGTTACTGCTTCTATGGACAGCTGGTGGTGGGAAGGTTGTTTGACCATTGATCATACAGTGGCAACAGCAATACCAGGCGATTTCAGAGCTACAGCAACAGATCAGTACAGTGACGGTGGACACACAATAACTGTTCTAGACGGTGCTGGAAATGAGATGGCTTCTGGTTGTGGAAGCTCACCTTGGTCTGATTGGTGGTTCGGAGATGGAAACGGCTGGGCCGACGGCTCAGAATGTTCACTGGATTTCACAGTTACGGCTGACACCTTGCCGCCTGTTACAATGAGATTCGATAGTGACTTATATGGAAATGAAGGAACTTTCTCCGCTTATGAATTAATTTCAAGCACAAGCGACTGGTCACACGACACAGTTGTAGGTGAATTCGACCACTGGGCAACTAGCTCAGGATCTAGTGGAACTGTTATGGCTTCAGGATTGAAGGACACATACGTTTCAGGTAATCTATTCGAAGGTAATACTAGAATGGCTGAAGGCTGCGGTTACACCTGGGCAGTCGACTATGCCGCTGGTACATTATTCAGATGGACTTCTGGAAGTGAAATGAGTCAACCAACAAGTTTCGATATTAATGGAATAATGGATGTTTCAGCTACTACTACCACATACGGTGGTACTACTGATGCAACAGAAGGTTCACATTATCAGCACGATGCAGATGAGATGTGCCACGTTACAACTCTAGTTTCAGATGGTAGTACTTACAGTGAAGTTACGCATTACTACAATGCAGACTTGACCGGTTCTACAGATCAAGGAAACTATGATTGGCTCGGCAGCTCATTAGATTCTTACGGAATCTCAGCAATGGATGATTCGCAATACAGATATGGATTCACACATAATCCATACGGAAATTTCGATTGTAATGGTGACGGTTCCACAGATTACTACTCGTACTACTACTACACCGTTCTACAACAGGGCGACTACGTCATGCACTTCAGAGATGACAGTGGTGACGGTGGAACTTGGGCATCAGCATACACCTCAGCTCAGGGTAGTTACGGATATGATTGGATGTTCAAGATTGAAGATCACGGTGACTGGGGATACTTAGAATTAGGGGATCCTGTCCCAACTGACGCAGATGGCGATGGAACTATCGACTACTACGACAGTGCAATCTGGTTCAGAATATCTAATGCTTCAGAAGGATTCTACATGCTTTGGTGTGATATTACCATGCCAAGAACTTCAGTAGAGGACGGAACACACTTCGTAATCAACTACGCATATGACGAAGGTCACACAGAAGCTTTCGTTGGCGACAGTGGTAACAACGTAATACACCAAATCCGACAAGACGGCGACACAACTGATGTCGACGATATCGCAGGACTTGGCGTAAATGCAGAAACCACTGGAACAACTATGACATCTTTCGGTGATTTAGTTGTAGATGACGATGGTAACGTACACGCTTCAATGTCTGATGATGACTACGTAGTAGTCCGATCTTACAATAGAGATTCAAGTGGCTTCTACTACACTGATGATTTGGACTCAGATTACCATGAGTACTCGTACGCGTGCGGTACTTGTGATACATGGGGTGCCACAGCTATAGATGCACACAATGGTTACATCTACTCAGCAGAGGCATACACCTCATCAGTTTCATACGGCAGTGATGCTTGTGATGACAATGGTGTTAGTGGCGGTTGTGACTTATTCAGAATGGCCATAGGTTCAGATTCTGGCGAAAGCTGGGGATTAATGCATGAGTGGGGCGGTAGCGGCGGAGACGCAGTTCACTCAGTAACTGGTTCAATTTCAGTTAGTGATGACCGTGTACTCGTATCTACTGGTTATTTCAGTGACAGTGATTATGCAAACACTGAACTCAAAGTTGTCGAATATGAAATGGGCGAATATGCAGTATCTGACGGAGAGGTTCTAGATTATTGCTGGTCGAATTACAACTATGGAATTCCATCATGTAATGCAATGGGTGCAAACGAAAGAACATTCGAGTTCACCTATGCAGGAACTGCTCCAGGTCTAACATTGACTGCTGAAGTAGATTACTGGTACGGCGAAGGTAGCTACAATATTCTCTTAGAAGATGGTAGTTATTACTTCAACGGTTTCCAGACTTTCTCTAGTCCTTACGGCATCAATACACACGACATAAGTGATCTTCCAGCCGGTTCTCACGGCATGGTCATTCGTGACAGCTATGGAGATGGTGGTCAGCAGGGTTCAATAACATGTGATGGCTGTACCTACGGTGGAGCTTTCACAGCAGAATATGGTCTAGCACCACCTTCACAGAGTTACTTGATGTCACCAGCAGCAGATTTATCTGATGCAGTAGGTGATGTAACATTGACTTTCGATCACTCATATCAATTCTATGAGACATACGATGGTGCATACTTAGAAGTTACAAACGATGGTGGAGAGACTTGGGCACTAGTTGAACCGGATGGAGGATATACTGGAGTTATTTCAGACAGTCCTGTCGCTGGCTCAACTGGATGGACAGGTCCAGGACCAAATGACGCAGGCGCAACTTCTGGAGATTATGAATCCGTATCTGTTGACTTGACATCATATGCAGGCGACACGATACACATGCGATGGACACTCGGTTGGAGTGCCTTGCAGGATGCTGACTTCAACGGTTGGTACAGATTAGACAATGTCGTTATTTCTCAGGAAGTATTGGACACGCCATTCGCTACATTGAATTCCAATTCAGGAACTGTATCAGGTCAAGGAGGCATGGGTGGATTTATTCTACCAGGATTCGTTCCAGCAGATCACGGTCTTGCAGCAGGAGATGATTTCTACTTCAAGGCAACAGTATCTTACGACAATGCTGCTGAAGATGAAGATCTAAGCAATAATCATATGGTCTCTCATCACACAGTAACACCTTCACACGATATCTTCTATAACTTCGATTACACCGGCACAGCTGGTGCAGGTTGGGATCTAGGTTCTCAGGAATACTTCTCCAATCGAGATCTCGAAGTCGATTTCGATTGTGCTGGTCTAGCATACAGTGGTAATGATTGTATCAATTTCGGAACTCATGCTAACGCACACGGTACCGATCAAGATACACCATTCCAAGGACACGGTTTCCCATGGGTTATGTCTCCAGTTTTCAATCTGGATGTAGCCTATGAAGCAACTTTATCCTACAGAGAGAACTACTACGCATACGGTACAACTTATCTAAATCAGATGAACCCAACACTCGTTGAGATAACAACCGATGGAGGTCTAACTTGGGACCTAGTCGGCGAATCAGGCTCATGTGGAATAGGTTGGTGTATGTCTGATGGATATGAATTGGTAACAATGGATCTTTCGCCTTTCGTTGGCGGTGAGGAATCTCAACTAAGATTTACCATGCAATGGGGTCCAGGACCACGTCTTGCTGAGTATACTCAAATAGATGATGTATCCATTGATTTCTCTGCTCACGACAATAACATGAGAGCAGGCATTGATGCAGATACTGAAAGATATCTAGTTGGTGAAACATCTAACTTCATATCTACAGTAAGAAACCACGGTCTATTGGATCAAGTTGGTTCAAACATTGACGCATCTCTAACATTAGGTACAATAGATGAGAATGTCAAATATGATACCACTGGATGGGAGAACTGGGACGTTGATAATGCAGGTAGCGGTTGGACTTATCCAGGTAGAGATGATGATGGTAGTGTTATTTCAGGATGGGGTCCATCTGCTGGAGGCAGTAGTGGATTCGGTCCGGGTGTACAGGTACTAAATGCAGGTACATACACACTAACTGATATGGCATCTCCTAAGATGAACATACACCACAAATATCAATTCTCATGGTTTAACGGAGCATACGACAACGCCTACGCATACGCAGGCGGTCAAGTGCAAGTAACCACTGACGACCCAAGTGCAGGACCAGTGTCATTATTTGGTGGAGTACAGGGTGGCGTTCCAGCTAACAGCTGTACATGGGATTATGGAATAGCTGCAGACGCAGGTTCATACATGATAAAGATGTGGGACAGCTATGGTGACGGATGGAACTGGGCAGGTACTTCAGGTTCAGTTAACGTCTACAACTCAGCTAATGGAATGTTAATAGCTTCACTTTCAGACTCCGCTTATTGGAGTTACATCGAATCCGAATTCGAATTCGGTGGCGGTTCAGTAGATATCTCTGCATGTGGTGACTATTGGGCACCATACGAAGGTACTTACGACGTAACAAGTGTAGCTCAAGGAGCAAATTGGGTTGCTTTGGAACCAGACCGTGGCTATGATGGTCAATGTAACGGCGCTTACCAAGGCTCAGCAGATCCAAACGTTTGTGACACAGACGCTTTCATTCACCAGAGTGGTGACTGTGGCGATTCCTGCGGCGGTCTCTGGATTGAAGACACCTTCGATCTAAGTGCTTACCTCGGTGAGACAGTTCATATCAGATTCTATGCTGGTATCGATCAGTACGTTTGGGCTAGTGACAATGTTCAGTGGATGATTGATGATTTCTCAATCATGGCAACTTCACTTGTAGCAAGTCCAGGTTATCCAATATCTTTGGATGTTCCTGACTTAGCAAGAGCAGAAGAAGCAACATTCAGCAATTCCTGGACGGTTATGCCAGGTGAATGGACAGCTAGAACAGAAGCTTGTCTATCAGATGCTGCCGATTGTGACGACTATCTCCAAGATAGCAGAGCAGACACAAGTTTCGATTCTTACTTCGTACACACTATGAATGGTGCTGAAGAAGAAACGGAATCAACATTCTCTCAGGGCGCTTCCGCTACTTCAATGATAGGTGGTCCATATGGATTCAGCTATCCAACAGACAGTAACTTTGGAAACGCTATATCTTGTAGCTGGGGTCCACCTTCAGCAGGTTACTACTTCTGGGGCCGAACCTTTGAGGACGTTCAATTGGACGCAGGCCAGTATGTAGCAATAATGCAAGATAGCTTCGGTGACGGATGGAACTACTACGGTTTCGCCGGTGGAGTTGAAATTACAGATTCCAGTGGCAATGTAATAGCTTCAGACACTTTCCCATCAGGAACACTTAAGGAAGTATACTTCAACGTAGTTGGCGGTACTTACGACATTACCTTCTGTTCTGATTATTGGGGATACTGGGAAGCTACTTACGATGTTACAGATGTAGTTGAAGCTTCAACAACTGTAATGACCTACAACACAGGTTGGAGTTCAGAGACAGTTTCAGGAGAAGCAGCTTTCGAACCTAGCTCATACAGATCCAGTGATGGAGACATGTCTTGGTTCCTAACTGATGACGGAGCAGGCGCAGATAATGTAAGACTAGTTTCAGCACCTATAGATTTGACTGGTGCAACCCACGCTATCTTAACCTTCGAGCATCAATATAATTTCGCAGCCGGTGACGGTGGTGGAGTTATTGAGATAAGTGCAGACGGTGGAACTACATGGGAGAGATTGACACCAACAGCAGGTCACGGATACAGTGGAACTGTTGACGGTAGCGGCGATAACCCATTACCATACAACACCCAAGCATTCGCAGGCACTGGTACAGGTTATTACTCATCTGACGATTGGTACTACACAGAAGCTACAATCAACAACTATGTTGGTCAGGAAGTTCTCATATCCTTTATGTTCGGTGGAGACAATGCCGACGATCCAGGTTATGAGAGATACATGAACTATGGATTCTACTACTACAACTGGTGGTTCATAGACAACATCAAGATGTTGACTAGAGGAGCTGGAATAGAAATGGTCAGTAACTACATGTCATACAGAGCGGGCGTTGGTGAAACAGCCTCACTCCAGATGGCCTTCGCTAACATTGGTGAAGGAGATGTAGGTGACGAAATTGGCGCACTAACTGTCGAAGCATATGTTGAGACAGATAGAGGTGAAGCAGTTTGGTCCAGTACACAAACTATTTCCGACTTAGCCTTCGGTGCTAACACCGGTCTAATGGGCTTCCAATCTGACGCATTGAACACTCCAGGTATGTACACAATAGGTGTAAGAATACTCGATAGCAACGGCGAACAATTCTCTGATGCATTCGGTAAGAAATCATGGAGTCACATGCTTCTAGTAGGTATGAATGCAGGTTTCGGTGTCTGGTATGATTACGGCCAAGGCGGCTGTCTATCACCACTGGATCCAAACTTCGATCAGACTTGTAACACAGAGATGTCTATGAGCTCAGCTTGGGAAACAGGCTGTGGACCAATGAACGACTTCACATATTCCGGTTGTATGAACCAATTCGGTCAATCTTACAACTACTTGAACCTAAATGGTGACACTGAGGAATTGAGAACACCGTTCGTTCCACTATGGAGTGAAGATTCATATCTGATGTTCTGGCTATGGACTGATGTTTCAGTAGATACAGAAATATCTGTCTGGGCTCACCACATAAACACACTATATGGCGGCTCAACCTCTATTGGCCTAACTGCAATGAACGGCTTCCAACTACGTGATGGCGACCACAGTTTGATGGGCGACACAATGTCAGGCTCTTCATACGGTGATGTCTGTACAGTCGAGAATGACTGGACTGGCATGGACGCTTTCTACACAGCAGGAGCTGGAAAGTGTGGTTGGACTCCAATCTATGTACACTTGGACAGTAATCCAGTATACAATGAAAACGAGGTCAACTTAGAGTTCGGCGGTCTGAAATATCAGAACTTCTACTCATTCGGAATTAGAGTAGAGGGTACTTCAGGTACTGTTGGTATCGGTGGTATTGAGATAGTCAATGTCAGAGAATATGGTATCTTCATCGAGAAGGTAGACTTCAACCAGAGAAGGTATGAAATCTTGCCTGGCGAAACACAGAGTGTCGAGTACTTCAGTGCTAACACTGGTGTATATCCAGATCAAGTATTCATTAATCCAGAATTGGTTTCAGGTGACCCTGACTACGATACTTCCGGATGGGGTATCTCCGCATGGGCAAACATGGTGAACGGTGTCGATTGTGGTACTTTCGCTATGATTTTCGGATTCCCATGGGAAGCATGTCTATGGCCACGTGATTTCGATGGTATTGACGATGGAATTTGGGATGGTAATTACGCAGCAGAATACTTCAACTGCGTTTCACCACCATATCTAGGCTGTACAGCTCCTTGGTTACCATACAATTTGGTACCAATTGGTGATCAGTCAGGTATTTTCATGGCTACAGCTAACTTCGAGGTTACAGCCCCAACATATGATTGGGACACTGGCGAACCAGCAGGTGGTCGCGAAGTATCTCTGTATGCTAATGCATTCCAGGTCGCTCTACAAGAGGATCTACCGGAACCAGACATAGCTTCGTTCTACATACCACCATCACAGTTTGAAATCGTGGGAGACCTAGAATTCAACAGATGGCAGGTAATCGATTCAGGTGTCGGTCACAAACACTCCGAAGATTCCTTCGGTCACGAACCACACTCTCTAATGATAACAGCTAACGCAGTTAACCACGGAAACTACGCTTCCGATGTATTGGTTACCTTCTACGTAGCTGACCCAGACGGAGATGCTCGTGATATTCCAGGTGTTGGTGTAGTCCGAACTACCAGAGTAGGCGAAACAAGTATCGACAGAATGGAACCTTACTCAGTTTCAGGAATGACTTATCAGGCTAGCTTCAACTGGCTTGAAGTAACAATGCCAGCAGGTTCAACTAGAGATTATGCAGACATTACTATGTATGCCGTAATCAACCCTGTGCTTGAATCTCAAGACATTGCTGCAGGTCATGTAATGAATGACGAGTTCTTCGATGAGAGAGATGACAACTCAGGTACAGGTCAGGTAACTGTTCTAGCAGCTAAGATGGCAACCCCATCCTTCGCTATTGGAATGCTAGGTCTGATCATATCAGGATTTGTCTGTGCTTTCGGTGTTGCCAGAATCAACACTCGAGACGAAGAGTAAGCAAACCAAACAAACATGGAGAGCTGGGCATTTTTGCCCAGCAGTCTCCTACGGTCTTTCTTTTGTATAGCGTTAGCTCTGTATTTATTCAGGAGTTAGTTGATTAATGGATTTCTTCTCGCTTTTTTTGATTTTAGTAGGTCTCTCTACTATTTTTTATTGCTACACTCAAAAGATACCAGCATCTTTATCCTTAGTAATGAGTAATTTTATCATATTTTTTTTCTGGTGGATTGCCGTATTACTTTTCGATTATGATGGGCACATTACTTGGAGAGAATTAGGATTCAATCCCTTATTGACATTAAAATATTCTACTCTTTTTTCATTAGAATTATTTAATCTAAACATTCTTACATTAGTTAGTTCAATGTTCATTCATTCAGGTCCACTTCATCTACTTATGAATATGTTAATTCTTATTTTGATGGGATTACCTTTTGAAGAACGCGTAGGCGGTCGGGCATTTGTAAAGATATATCTGACTAGCGGACTACTAGGTTCTCTGTTAACAGGACTTTCAGCAATACATTTAGGGACTGGAGAGGCAGATAGCTATCACATAGGTGCATCGGGCGCAGTTTTCGGGATAATGGGTGCTTTTGCATATCTATATCCAAGAGATGAAATACCAATGTTATTGGGTTTCATATTTCTTCATAGGGTCCCAGTTTTCATTGCTGCAGTGGTATTTGCAGGAGCGGAGACTGCTTTTGTTGTTGCTTCTTCTACAGATAACATAGGGCATGATACGCATCTTATTTCATTAGTTATCGGCGCTCTCTTTGCACCATATTTTTTATCTTCAATAACTTCTACTCCGCTCGCAACTTTAGATCACTTAGACAAGCTAGCTTCAACTGTTAATTTACAAAAAATTCTAAAGAAAGCTAAAAATGCAGACGAATCGGATGTCCGAGAAGCATGGATTCAAAAATTCCATGAAGAGATCAAAGAAACTAAAGACGATTAGGTGCCGGCACGGCTCTTGATGGGTGTATTTTATTTACATTCAATTTAATCCATTTTTTTATGTCCTTAATTGAACAGTCACCACCTTCTTGAAACATATTGGTCATTACTTCAGCACCTAGGCCACACGGATTAATTCTGTTAAATTCATTAGGGTCTATTGTTACATTTATTGATATTCCATGAAACGAAACCCACCCTTCAATTGATATTCCTATCGATGCTATTTTTTTATCTGTTTTATCTACCCAAACACCAGGTAAATCAGGCTTTACAGAAGCCTTAATTCCAAAATCCCCTAACAAATCAATTACAAATCCTTCTAGGTGTCTTACCCATCCTCTAACATCTCTGTTACCTTCACCCATATACATTACTGGGTAGAGGACTATTTGTCCAGGTGCATGATATGTCGATTTCCCTCCTCTTTCAATTTCATAAACTGTCAATTTATCATCTATTATCTCGTTCATTTCACCTCTTCTTCCTAATGTTGCTACGGGATAGTGCTCAACTAGGATAAGTGTATCTTTCCCCTTTCCAATCTTTCTTTGATCACGTATCTTATACATCTCATTTAGACATTCACTGTATTCCATTAGTTCTAAATCTAAAATTTCAACTTTTTTAATTTCAGATTTCATCATCATGGATATGGATATAAGAGTTTTAAAAAGTAAAGATCTATAACTAAAAATATAGTTGCAACTGTACAAGTTATCAACATTACAGGTAATCCTACACGCATCCATTCTACAGCACTAATCGGTTTACCACTTCTTTCACTTATTGCAACAGTCACTACATTTGCAGATGAACCTATAGGGGTCGCATTCCCTCCGAAACCTGCACCCATCGCTAATGCCCACATCAATGGATGTACATTTATTCCATGCACAGCCAATCCTTTCAAAGTAGGTATCATTGCCGCTGTGAATGGTATATTATCCACTATCGCAGAAGCAATAGCCGCTACCCATAATACCACCACGGCTAGTAAAATTGGATGTTCTCCTTCACCAGTTACATGATATATCCATAATCCAAATTCTTCTAGATAACCCATCGCTTCTAGTGATCCAACTAATACAAATAGACCTACAAAGAACAATAGAGCAGTCCATTCTACATGTTTAACAACTTTCTCTATATCTGGATTATTCAAGGCTAAAGTTAATCCCGCACCCATTAACGATATAGTTGCAATATGTATATGTAAATGTAAAATTTCAACAGAAGAGAAGAAAACAATAGTTATTCCCAAAGCAAGTAAGGTTCTATTCATCATACCCCTATTTTTTACAGCAGCCCATTCATCTTCTTTCATTATATCTTCTACATGCTTTGGCTTAACATTTATCCAGTCTCTGTAGTACCATCTTATGTATGCTAAGGTGGCCACCCAAGCCATAAAAGTCATTATGAAAAGATGTTTCATAAAGCTGATAAATGTGTATTTCATTTCAGCCGCAATCATTACATTTGGAGGATCTCCAACCAACGTCGCAACCCCTCCTGTATTTGCAAGAATAGCTTCACACATCAAAAGAGGTATTGGATTTATTTCCATTTTATTGCATATTCTTACCGTTATAGGGGCGATAATAATTATCGCAGTTACATTGTCAATCACTAATGATATGGCCGTTGTAAATGTTCCAAGAATTACCACTAATCTCCAAGGATCTCCCTTCGCCATTTTAGTTCCTTTAATGGCTATATATTCAAAAAATCCACACATCTCAAGATTGCTCGCAATGACCATCATTCCTAACAATAGACCAAGAACATCGAAGTCAACGGCATGAGCTAATTCTGCTTCATCAAAAGATCCTGTAACTTTACCAATTAGACAGACAAGAGTAGCTCCAACCCATGCAACAAGAGTTCTATGGGTTACTTCTGCTAATATGAGTGCAAAAGTCCCCATGAATACTAATATTATCAAAGGGCCTGCAATATCTTCTAACATCTAACTAGGCCTAATACAGGTTTATTTTTAAGCTAATCTATTCCAAATGGGCATTTCCCACGCCTCTCTTACTTGAGCAACAGTAAGCTCAGCCTTTTTTTCTTTATCTTCACAAAACGTTATTTTTTCACTCGGAATTCCAATTTTAGTTGCAAATTCAAATCGAGCAGCGAATTTCTCTTCTAATCCAGGTTTTACCTGCACTATCCATCTTCCGTTCGATTCACTGAATAATGCTATATCTTCTCTTAATCCTGTAGGTATTGTTATTTTCGCTCCTCTTGCCCCTCCTATACACATCTCTATAACTGCAATAGCCATTCCACCTGCTGAACAGTCATGACAAGCTACAACTTCTTCAGATTCTATAGCATCAAGTAATGCATTCATGTCTTTTACAAATCTTTTCACATCACTTTGAGGCACGACGTCACTATCCAATCCGTTTTCTCTATAGTAAAGACTTCCTCCCATCTCTTGTTTAGTTTCACCAATCATCCACAATTCTCCTTCGTCTTTCAAATCACTCGTTATACATTTTCTTACATCATCTATAATGCCGACACCCAATAATGCAGGCGTAGGCGGTACTGCGTATTCTGCTGTTTCATTGTAGAAACTAACATTTCCCGATACATACGGAATTCCAAACTCTGAACCAGCTTTAGCTAAACCTTCACAAGCCGCTCTAAATTCTCCCATTCTATCTGGTTTTTCTGGATTTCCAAAACATAAACAGTCAGCTAAAGAATCTGGGCGCGCTCCTACAGATACAAGATTCCTACATATTTCCTCTACAGCCGCCATTGATCCATGGTATGCGTGTTTTTCCATTAGGTGCGAATTCACATCCGTCGTAATCGCTAAACCTTTCCAACTGTCTTTTACAGGCTTCATCACGGTTGAATCTCCAGCCCCCTCGTGTCCAATCTTTCCTTGAAGTGGTTTAATGGCAGTATTTCCTCTCACTTCGTGGTCGTATTGTCTAATTACCCATGATTTCGATGCCGTATTAATTTCAGATAACATTTTCAACATAGAATCACTAAGTTTTCCCGTCATCTGCGGTAATTCTTCTTCCGTTTTCAACTCTTTATTTATCTCATTATATTCTCTTTGATATATCGGTCCTGCAGTTGTAAATTCCAAGTCTAAATCAAGTATTTTTTTATTTTCATAGTTAATTTCAACCCTTTTATCTTCTATAACTTTCCCTATTACAGACGCCTCTACATCCCAATCTTTACAATGTTCTAGAACAATTTCAACATTTTCAGGCGTTACGGTAAACATCATTCGTTCTTGGGATTCAGATACCCATATTTCCCACGGTGCCAAATCTGGGGCCTTCAATGGTATTTTTTCCATTTCCACTGTAGCTCCAAAACCACCTTCTAATGCCATTTCTCCAACAACACAACTCAAACCACCACCACCAAGATCTTTCATTCCAGTGAGTAGTTTCTTTCGATTCAATTCTAAACACAAGTGCATTAACGGCTCTTTTGTAATAGGGTCTCCCAATTGAACTGCACCAATATCTTCTCCTTCAGAATCTGCATGTAATTCAGCAGATGCAAACGTTACTCCATGTATTCCATCACGACCAGTTCTCCCTCCAGCTAAAATAAAAATATCCCCAATTCCGCCAACACGACTATGTATCAATTCTTTCTTTGGTAGGATGCCAATACAACCTCCCACAACTAATGGATTTCCAGTATATCCTTGATGAAAATTAACTTGACCTGACACGGTCGGTATTCCAACTCTATTCCCATAATCTCTAATTCCAGCAACAACACCGCCCATCAAGTATCTAGGATGTTTAACTCCTGCTGGCAATTCATTCACATCAATGTCCAAATCTCCAAAAAACAATGAATCAGTAAGGGCTATCGGCTGAGCACCCATACATACAACATCACGCAGTATGCCACCCACTCCAGTCGCAGCCCCTCCGTAAGGGTCTATAGCCGAAGGGTGATTATGCGATTCCAAACCTACAACATAGTAGTTTTCATCATCAAATTCCATAACTCCTGCATCTTCTCTAGCAATAACATTACTATCACTTTTGACATTGAAAAGAGTCTCTTCTAGTACCACTTTCGATGATTTATAACAACAATGTTCAGACCAAGCTTGGTCAATAGCCTGTAATTCAATATCAGTCGGTAATCTATTTTTTTTCTTAAAATATTCAGACACCTTTTCCATTTCTGAACTAGATAAACCCAATCCTAATTCTTTTGATGCCTTTTTCGGGTCTTGATCAACATCTACAATGTAAACCTTTTCTGCTAACGTTTCAAACATTAATTTATCACCGTTATCGAATAATCATGTACTACTGGATTTGCTAGAAGGCGCTGACACATTTTTTCCGCTTCCTTTTTTGCCATATCCACGTCACAATCCATTGTTATCCTATAACATTTTGCAGATTTTACTCCTTCTATCTGTGAAAATCCTAACAATTCCAATGCTTTTTCAACATTACCACCTTCAGGGTCTGCAACCCCTTCTTT
>CEVQ01358625.1_pt1 | contig 40677 bp, 35 predicted proteins | sample 356551 | NCBI WGS metagenome assembly CEVQ01 (sample SAMEA2623756, study PRJEB7988) | marine metagenome | biome: marine biome (ENVO:00000447); feature: mesopelagic zone (ENVO:00000213); material: "saline water (ENVO:00002010), including plankton (ENVO:xxxxxxxx)" | depth 250 m | reverse complement strand
TGCCTATAACTGTTGATATGAAAATCAAAGAAACAGGACCATCTTTCAAAGGAGATACGGCGCAAGGTGGAACTAAGCCAGCCACATTAGAGACTGGCCTTGTTATTAATGTTCCTTTATTTATAGATGTTGATGATACTGTGAAAGTAGATACTAGGTCTGCAGACTATATCTCTAGAGTGTAGGGTTTCATGGAAACTAAAATTTTCCCAGTATCACATCTGACCTCGTATATTCGTGATTTATTAGAAAAAGATTCCAATTTGGTGGACATTTGGGTTACAGGTGAAGTGTCAAATTTGGCACGACCAGGCTCAGGTCATAGCTACTTCAGTTTAAGAGAAGGAGACTCTACTTTGAGGTGTGCCATGTTTAAATACGCTGGCATGGGAGCAGAGTTGTTAAATGAAGGCGATAGCATAATAGTTCATGGCAAAGTGTCTATTTACCCTCAAAGAGGCGACCTTCAATTGGTCGTAGATTTAGTACAGCCCGAAGGCACAGGCGAACTTAAGCTAAAGTTTGAACAACTACGTGCAAAATTAGAACAAGAGGGACTATTTGATCCTTCAAGGAAACGGGAATTACCTAAGTTTCCTAATAAAGTAGCTGTTGTTACGTCAGTTAGTGGGGCCGTGTGGCATGACATTGTAGATGTTTTTCAACGGAGGTATCCCTTAGCAGAATTGGTGCTTTTCCCTACTTCTGTACAGGGAGATGCTGCTTTAACAGAGATTGTTGGTTCGTTTAATAATTTGAACCTACATAAGGACATTGATGTAGTGATTTTAGCGAGGGGTGGAGGCTCGAAGGAAGATCTATCAGTTTTTAATGAAGAAGATCTGGCAAGAGCTATTTTTAGTTCAAATTATCCTGTTATCAGTGCTATTGGACATGAAACTGATACAACTATAGTTGATTTGGTTGCAGATGTCAGAGCACCAACCCCCTCTGCAGCAGCAGAAATCGCTGCACCAAATCTAGTAGAAATTCTTGAGTCTATAGATATAAATTTACAACGCCTCAATATAGAAATAGAAAGAACAACTAAATCAGCTAAAGAATTAGTTTCAATACAAGGTTCACGAATCATTGATTTGTTACCAGATTTTGTGTCCTTAAGAATGAGGATAGATGATTGGCTTAGGGTATCTGCAAATGAAATAGATTCCTTAAGAAAAAATATTGACATTAATGTTGAAGGGCTTGTAAAAAGATTGAGTTCGTTGAGTCCAGCTGGAACAATGCAACGAGGGTATGCCGTTGTACAAAATCATGAAACAAACGAATTAATTACCGACTCATCAGTATTGTCGGTAAATGATAAAACGAGGATTAATCTAGCTCAAGGTGCGTTTATCGCTTCGGTCAATTCTGTTTCGGAGGTCAAAAATGAATAATGAACTTGAAAACGAAAAGTCAAATGAGTCTTTTGAACAGTTACTCACCAAATTAGATGAGACAGTGAGGAAACTTGAGGCTGGTGGATTGTCTTTAGAACAATCTACTGATTTGTATGAACAAGGGTTGAAACTGGCTCGTGAGTGCACTGAAAAAATCTCGGCTGCAGAATTGAAAATAACAAAAATAAGAAATGAATACGGGCAAAATGTTAGCTCGGTAAACCAAGAGCCTTTAGAGTTAGAATATGATTCAACCAGTGAGGATGAATAAATAAGTTTTAATTAATGTGATCAAGTCAGACTTTCATATACATTCTAAATACTCGCCGGATTCACTACTTTCAATAGATTCTTTAATCAGACGTTGTATTGGAAAGGGATTAGGTCTTATTGCGATTACCGACCATAACGCAATTCAAGGAGCTTTGGAGGCCAGAGAAATATCCCCGTTTCCAGTGATTGTAGGAGAAGAAGTTACGACTGCTGATGGTGAGTTAACAGGACTTTTTTTAAAGGAATTAGTACCCAGAGGCCTGACAGCTCAAGAAACTGTAAAAATCATTAAAGCTCAGGGTGGCTTAGTATCAGTCCCTCATCCATTTGATACATTTCGACGCAATGTAATTTCTGAATCGGCGCTTTCAGAGATAATAATGGATGTCGATATTATCGAGGGATTCAATGCTAGAAATACACTAAATTCTGCTAATAATAAAGCTAAGACTTTGGCTTTAGAACACAGTAAACCTATTACATCAGTTACAGACTCACATACATCTTATGAGTTGGGTAGGTGTTACACCGAACTGCCAATCGATTTGTCTAAAGATATTACGCCGCATGCTCTACTGGAATCATTGAGTAATGCACATTTACATGAGAATAAAGTTACTCCAATGATCCACATAGCAACGACATTGACTAAGCTTATTAAGTAGAAACAGGATTTTTAGAGATATTATTCTATTTAGGTCATTTGTAGTTTATTTACCCTGTTAGTTCATTGTTAAACTTGACAGATAATTAAGATACAAAGTTTCTTGCTCGATGAATTAATGATTAGAAGAATATTATACATACTGAACAACAAAGAAATTTATGCTGGAGGTCCAGGTCGGCCACGTAGTCCAGTATGGGTTTCATACTTGTTTTTATCTGTAAACGTTTTGGTTTTTATTGCAATGAGTTTTGCTGGAGGATCCACTAACTCTGAGGTTTTGATAGATTTTGGGGCTATGTACGGGCCTTATTTGGCAGCTGGACAATACTGGAGATTGGTTACCGCAATGTTCATCCATGTCGGTATTTTCCATTTGGCATTCAATAGCATAGGGCTTTGGATATTTGGAAGAATGGCAGAGACTCTATTTGGTTCATCTAAGTTTGTATTAATCTATGTCCTAGCTGGGTTGTGTGGAGCTGTGGTCTCTTACATTTTCAACCCGATTGCCATTGCTGCTGGAGCCAGTGGAGCAATTTTTGGAGTACTAGGAGCTTTGGCGGCCTTTTTCTTGACAATGTATAAAGATCCTAACGCACGAAAAAACCTTTATGGACTGTTAGGTTTAGCTGCCTTGAACCTTGTTTTCGGGTTTTTATCTGAAGGAATTGACAATTGGGCACATATGGGCGGATTTGTCGCAGGGTTTTTCCTAGGGTACTTCTTAACTCCAGTAAGTGGGTTTTTACATCCAGGCTTTGAGGGCTTTTATGCGATAAATAAACTTAAAAATAGCGTCGCGAGGTATGGGGCAATATTGATTATTATTGCCGCTATTTTAGGAGGATTTTGGTTGGGAAATGCAACTTTGCCAATAAACACCACTACAGAAGTATTAAAAGCAGAAAAATTTCTAAAAGATCGTAACTATACTGCAGCCATAAAAAACATTGAAAAAGCTATAGAGGTAGGTACTTTAGGAGACGCCTTTTTGGGTAGAGCATATTTCCTAAGAGCGTTGATTATGGTGGAGTATGGTAATTTGGAGGCAGCTTTGACAGATATAGGGTATGCGTTGGCAACTGCAGATTCGGAAACAAGAAGCAAATCAATAGAGTTGCTGACCGAACTCAACAATTTAAGATAATAGAGGGTGTCGACTTATCTATTATCAAGCTGATTTTTGTTCTTCAATAAGCTCGATTTCATTATTGAGACTATGTCGAAAGAGTTTACCATCGGCATTAGTCATTGATACAGAAGAGACACCTTTGATTGCATCTGCGCCAACTACACACTTAGTTATCCCAGATATACCAGGAATGTGATACATGGTGTCGAGTAGGGTTTTTTCTAGTATTGTTCTTAATCCACGTGCACCAGTTTTGTTTTCAATCGCAATTTCTGCTGCGGTAGTAAGTGCTTCTTCGGTAAACTCGAGATCCACATTATCCATAGAAAAAAGACATTGATATTGTTTAACAAAAGCATTTTTTGGCTCGGTTAAGACTCTTACTAAAGAATCTATATCCAGTGCCTCTAATCCAACTACTACTGGTAGCCTTCCAACAAACTCGGGGATAAAGCCATATTCTAAAAGATCTTCTGAGTTCACATTGTCTACAATTAATGATTCGTCGGATGCAGCATCGATTTTTTCAGCATCTCGGAATCCGATTGTGATATTTCCTTTTGCAACTCTTCGATTAATAATTTCATTTAAACCTTCAAACGCACCACCACAGATAAATAAAATATCATCAGTCTTTATTTGCAAAAAGTCTTGATGAGGATGCTTTCTACCACCCTGCGGAGGCACATTAGCGATCGTGCCTTCAATGATTTTTAAAAGCGCCTGTTGTACACCCTCTCCTGACACATCTCGTGTTATAGAAGGATTTGGGCTTTTTCGCGCGATTTTATCTATTTCGTCGATGTATATTATTCCATGTTCCGCTTTATTTATGTCGAAATCAGCTGACTGAATTAATCTCAATAATATATTCTCAACGTCTTCTCCAACATAACCTGCTTCAGTTAGTGAAGTTGCATCAGCTATAGCAAATGGTACATCAAGTATTTTTGCCAAAGTTTGCGCGAGCAATGTTTTACCTGACCCTGCAGGACCAAGTAGCAGAACATTAGACTTTTGTACTTCTACACCTTCCTGTTGTTGGTTAGAAGTTATACGTTTATAGTGATTATAAACGGCAACACTCAAAACCTTTTTAGCAGTATTTTGACCAATTACATATTCTTCCAGCCGTTCAAATATCTGCTTTGGATTAAGGCTTTTTGGAATAACCGCAGAGGATTCCTTTGCTTTTGCTGGCCCTTCTTCTGTGATGATTTGCTCACACAGAGTCACGCATTCATCACAAATGAATACTCGGTCTGGACCTGCTATCAGTCTTTTAACCTGAGCTTGAGCTTTTCCACAAAATGAGCATTGATAATTTGGAGTTGTCATGTATACGTCTCTTTGAAGTTTTAGTAAATATTCAACATGTGAGTGGTTACTTACTTTATTTTTTATCTTTTTTGTTTTTGTCTTTTTCGTCTGAAGACGATAATACCTTATCTATCAATCCATACTCCTGGGCTTTTTCAGAGGTTAAATAATAGTCTCTATCTGTGTCTCTTGCTACTTTGTCATATGGTTGTCCAGAATGATGAGATATTATTTGTCGCATTTTATCTTGCAGCCTGAGGATCTCTCGTGCGGCTATATCGATGTCTGAAGCTTGTCCCTGAGCGCCAGATAATGGTTGATGCATATGTATTGTTGAATTAGGAAGAGCATATCTTTTACCAGGGGTACCCGCTGTAAGCAAAACGGTTGCCATGCTTGCTGCCAATCCTACGCATATAGTTGATACATCAGGCCTGATTAAATGCATTGTGTCATATATAGCTAGTCCAGCATGAATAACCCCGCCTGGTGAATTGATATATAAACTAATATCTCGCTCAGGATCTTCTCTGTCTAAGTAAAGTAATTGTGCGGTTATAGTATTCGCGACCTGATCATTTATTGGAGTTCCTAAGAAAATAATTCTTTCTTTGAGCAGTAATGAATAAATATCAAATGCCCTTTCTCCTCTTGCTCCGGTTTCAATTACCATTGGTATCATAGATTCTGGGTAAGCTAATCCTTCACTCATTTTTTATTGCCTTTCTTTGAACTTTTAATTGTTTTTCCAGAAGTTTTTTTCTTTTCTGTTTTACTTGATTTAATGTTACTTTTTGCTATATCAGATAGTTTTTTAACTGCACTCTCAAATTGGATGTCGCCTCTTATCCTGTCTTCTGCCTCTTGAATTCTTTGTTGGAGTTCTTTCGGCTTTATGCCTGATTTTTTAACCTCGGCCGGATTTATTGATGCTTTCAACTGATCTAATCTTAACTTTACTTGCTGTTCATCAACCTCTAGTTTCTCTTGCTCCAGAAAGCTTTGTAAAATATAGGTACGATGTAACCGTTCTATCGAAGATTGACGCAGTTCGTCTTTGAACTCCTCTTCTGTTTTGCCTGAATAGCTCAGGAAGTCTTTTAATTCGACATTCATTCTGCTAAGGGACTGTTGGCGCTCTTCCATTATGTGATCTAATTCATGTTCAATTAATAATTCAGGTACCGTTATTTCTGATTTTTCTACTAATTGAGTTACAGCTGCATTTTCAAATTGCACGTCATGTTCTCGATCAAATTCCTGCTGCAATTCTTGTTTTATTGATTTTTTTAGTTCCTTCAGGCTTGTATGACCACTTCCAACTGACTTTGCGAATTCATCATCTGCTTCTGGTAACAAACGTTCCTTAATTTCAGTGACTGTAACCTCGAATGACGCTTCTTTGCCGCCAATGTCATTTTCACTAGACTCAGCTCTATAATCTTCTGGGAGAATGATTTGAAATTTCTTGCTTTTCCCTTTTGACACCCCAACTAGATTATTGCAAAATCCTGGCACTATAGTATCGCGCTGATTATCTAAAATTATGATCGCATCGTTTTTTTCGATAAACACGGTTCCTTCTACGTTGGCTGTAAAGTCAATTGTAAGAATATCTTCGAGTTTAGCTTTTCGACTAACTGGCTCCCATGTTGATTGGCTTTCTCTTACTCGCTCAATCTGGCTGTTAACGTCACTAGCGTTTACTTTGTTTACGGGTAAATCTACAGTTATCGTTTTATAGTCACCAAGCTCTACAAGGGGTTTTAAGGGAACAGTCGCTTCGAATTTAACTGGATCTAAGCTTATTAGACTTATTCTTGGGAGCCCTCCAAGATCCAATTCTTTTTCCTCTATGATTTTTGAGGTTACATCAGAAACCATATGTTCGGCGATTTCGTTTATTAAATAAAGTTTACCGAATTGTTTTTCGACTATCGAACGAGGAGCCTTGCCTTTTCTAAACCCAGGTATGTTAACGCGCTGGACCACCCTTTGGTAACCCTTATTCAAATAGGGTTCAATGTCATTATCATCTAACTCGATTTCGAGTTTAGTTTGACGTGCAAGTTCCTCTTGTTGTGTGATATTCAATAGGGGTTTCTCAGGACGAATTGTCCATGCATCAGATCTTTTATTTTTTACGACCTGAGCAACTTAATTATATCATGCAAGGCGGTACAAATTGTACTAATAGGAAGTACGTTTTCCCATAAGTGCGATATTGGGTAGCTACTTTATGTCAGGTTTATTATCAAATCCAACAATTTTCTCAATCCATGAAGCTGCAGATAGAAGTTTCTTTTCATCAAATGGCTTGCCAATTATCTGGATACCTAAAGGTAAACCCTTAGCTGTAACGCCATAAGGCAAGCTGATAGCCGGCAAACCAGCTGTCGTAATAGCAGCTTGCCATCTAGGATCACCAGTAGTTGCGGTATCTGGCGGACCTGCCTCTTTGGTAGTACTTGTGATTATTACTTCATATGGTGCAATCTGTTTTAACAATTCCCGTCTATACACTTGTCGAATTTTTTCCGCTTTTATATAAGCTGTTGCTGGAGTGAGAATGCCAATTTCGATCATTCTTCGCACGTCCTCAGCATATTTATTTGGACTTTGATTGAATCCATCGCTATGAATTGATGCTCCATTTACATTCATCACCATTCTATGAGCAGCATGAATAAGATCCATGTCAAAAGGTAAATTTATTTCGTCTATTTTTACACCCTCATTCGATATGAGGTTGGTTAAATTTGATATGTGGGACTTAACTTCAGGATCACATTCTTCCAAGAAAAAAGATTGTAATATTCCGATTGATTGTGGTTTGCGGTCACTGTGCTGGTCAAAGTCAAGTTCTTTATGAGAAACATGAGAAGAATACTGGTCTTTTGAATCCCATCTGGCCAATACCGATAACATCAAAGCCGCATCTTCTATAGTCCTAGAGAAAAACCCCATAGTATCCACAGACCAAGAAACTGGATGGACGCCATATCTGCTAATTCTGCCCATTGTAGGTTTCGTCCCAACAATTCCATTGTACGCTGCCGGCCTAAGCACCGATCCAGCTGTTTGAGAGCCCATAGCAACGGGAAATATGTTAGAAGCAACTCCGACGGCAGACCCAGTACTTGAACCACCAGGAGTTCGATGTTTGTTCCAGGGGTTTAATGTAGAAGGTGGGTCGCCGCAAGCAAATTCCGTTGTAACAGTCTTTCCCATAATTATAGATCCTGCTGATTTAAGGAGAGCAACAGAAGTAGCATCGAAATTAGGGATATGATCTTCATATATCGGCGATCCGTGAGACGTCCTAATCCCCTTAGTATTAAATATGTCTTTTATACCTACTGGGACACCGTGTAGAGAACCCATAGGACCGCTGGTTGCAAGCTCCCTGTCTTTTTGCCGGGCATCTTTAATTGCTCTTGTGGTGTCCAATTCAGCCCATAAATTTAATTGAGGATTAAGTCTTTCAGAGCGATCAAGTAAACTTTTGATTAGATCTTCACAGCTGATCTGGCCTTCTCTGATGTAGTTGGCAGCTTGCGCGGCAGAAAATTCGTGAGGCGACATTTGATGGGTCTCGATTGTCATAAAAACTCTGTACAATATTGGTATTTTAAGAAACTATACAGTAAATTCAACGAAGGATATAGATATGCCATCTTTTAATGACGCTGAACTCTCCGATTTCCTAACAGAGAACGCCAATATAATGAGGCTCTCGACGCTAGAACCTGGAGGACATCCATACGTTACACCAGTCTGGTTCGAATACATTGATGGTATATTCAATATACTTGGTAGAAAACAAAACAAATGGGTTGAGAACATACGTGAAGAAACTAAAGTAGGTGCCTGTGTGGATACCTCTAGCGCACCTTATGCTCGAGTGATTATTAAAGCTACCGCTGAAATAATCGATGATAATTGGTTTGGAGATTGGCTATCTATGGCAACTAGATACATGGGAGAAGAGAAAGGAAACGAATATTATAATGCGACTAAAAACATTGGTAGGGTATTTATAACAATAAAGCCAATAAAAGTAATTTCTTGGTATGGCTCTGATTGGCATCCAAAATATTATGAGGATTTTGGCAAACCACCTACTGCAGATTAGAACAGATTAATTGACGGATCTAACAAACTTTGAAATCGATCAATGTTTATGCAAAATGAAATAAATGGGAAATGGTATAAATGACATTAAAAAGCCAGTTAAATGATGACCTTAAAGATGCGATGAGAAAGAAAGAGGTGACTAGAAGAACCACTATACGGTTATTGCTTGCCGCAATCCGTAATGAAGAGATTGCCCAGCAAAAAGAATTGGAAAGTGAAGGCATATTACAGGTTATAAATAAACAAGCTCAGCAGAGAAGAGAATCAATTGATGCATACAAAACTGCGAAACGTGACGACCTGGTTGATAAAGAGCAAGCAGAACTGGATATTATCGGCTTATATCTACCAGAACCTCTTTCAAATACTGAAGTTACACAAATAATTGAAAAAGCTATTATTGATGTAGGAGCAACGGGGCCTCAAGATATGGGTAAAGTTATGGGTAAAATTATTCCACAAACTCGTGGTAGGGCTGATGGTAAGGAAATAAGTGCTAAAGTTGGAGACTTACTTAGGAAAATCACTGAATAGGGATCGAGTATTATTTTGCCGTCAACCTTGATCACTAAAAGGTTATAGTGATTTTAACCATTCCATCGGTTCTTTTCTCTGCAAAATCAAAAGCATCTTGTATTTGTTCAATCGAGAATTCATGAGACAGTATTTTGCTCATATCAATATCATTTTTGTTAATAAGCTCGATAGATTTTTTCACTGAAGCTAAATCGCGTTCGTCTTGACTTCCAAAATTCGAATTGATAGTTAGTCTTTTAGAGAAAAAGGTATTCCAATCAAAAGGGATTGGCTTTAGTGTTGTAGGTAATCCAAAGCTCTGAACTCTGCCTTTAGACTTACACATTTCCATTGCCTGATTTAAAGTTTCTACACTGCCCACGGCTTCTATTACAATGTCAGCCCCAGCACCATTTGTTATGTCTAAGATGGCATCAGTAGCTTTCTCTCCGGTTGAGTCTACCGTTAAGTCAGCTCCAAAATCCTTAGAAATGTTTCGTCTGTGGTCAATAGGTTCAATCGCTATTACCTTTTCTGCTCCATACCGTTTCAAAATAAAATTATGAAAGAGCCCTGCTGATCCTTGACCAATTACAGCAACAGTTTTACCTTTTATTGAATCAATGTTTTTACAGGAGTATTCCACAGTAGCCAGCTGCTGTGCCATCATGAGTTGTTTTTGATTTCCATTGGGCGGTAATTTAACCAGATACTTAGGCTCAATAACTTGATAATCAGCGAAGGTTTTAGACGAATAAATATTAGGAACAGTTAGAACATTTTCGCCTCGATTAAAATTTGGTGAACGGCTCTCTATAATTTCTCCGACACCTTCGTGGCCTGGAGCGCCATATGGTAACGGAAAATCTGATGCGTAAGCGGTATATCCCATATTGACTACGTGCAAGTCACTTCCACATATTGATGACAAATTGGTTTTTACAAGAACCATATTGTCGTTAAGGTCAGGAATGTTAACCTCTTCACAAATAATGGTTTTAAGTCTTACCGCACGAGCGGCCCTCATTTTTTTCATTACAATATCTTTATAAAAGCTTTTAAAATATGCTATTGGATTGTGGGAGTATATAGGATTTTCGAGGTCCGAGTTTCATCCGGATACCTTTGCTGTCGCAATATTAGTAATATATCTGCGTATCATAAAAAAAACATCATATTGAGGAGGAAAAATTGATTTTAGGACATTGGCATACTGGATTTGTAGTAAAAGATTTAGATTTATCTATTAGGTTTTATGTAGATGGACTTGGTATGAAGTTAATAAGGACGTTCCAAAGCAAAGGATCTGCAGCCGCACGCGTAGTAGCATACGAACCTGTCGAAATGAAGGGCGCTTTATTGGAGATTGCTGATGGAACTATTGTTGAGCTATTACAATATATTGTTCCGAGCAGTGATGACAAACAATCTCATGAAAGAAATGTTGTAGGAGCTTCCCATATCGCTTTGATAGTTGAAGATATATATGCTAGTTTGGAGAGAGTTACTCAGTTTGGCGGAACGAAATGGAATGATCCAGCGGAAACTGAGCCAGGTAAAATTTTAAGTTATGCTCAAGATGTTGATGGAAACTGGCTAGAACTAGCTCAGATAGACCTTTCAATAAATAAATTAACTTAAGTCTTTTCTAAATTGGAGTATTTATGGAATCAAAGTTACTAAACATATTGCCTATGGATTCTGAGGTTAGTTCGAATGGACATTTAATTGTAGGTGGTTGTGATGTTATCGAACTTTCTGAAAAATATGGCACTCCCTTGTATGTGTATGATGAATCCACAATTCACTCAATGGCAGAATCTTTTACCAAAGAATTCTCTAATCGATATTCAAATAGCAGGATTCTTTACGCTTCCAAAGCGTATATCAATCCAGCTATAGCTAAATTGTCTATCCAGCATGGATTGGGAATTGACATCGTTTCAGGAGGAGAGTTGGCGGTCGCTGCATCAGTAGATTTTCCTTCTGAAGACATTTTTTTTCACGGTAATAACAAAAGTCGAAGTGAGATTTCTGAAGCTATTGATTATGGAGTTGGACAGTTTGTTGCAGATAGTTTCTATGAAATAGATATGATAAACGAAATCGCAGCAGATAGGAGCAAGCTTCAAAAAGTTATACTTCGGTTATCTCCTGGAATCGATGGGCATACCCATAAAAAAACGACCACAGGCATACTTGATACAAAGTTTGGATTTTCAATCGAAACCGGAGATGCTTTGAAAGCGATAAAACATGTTCAAAGTAGCGATAATCTTGATTTGACAGGCATACATTTTCATTTAGGCTCTCCAATTTTTGAAATGGAACCATATGATTTAGCAATTCGGAGTGTCATTGAATTTTTAGCACCATTAATTCACAGTGGATTCAATATGCGTGATTTTAGCCCCGGAGGCGGGTTCGCTGTTGGGTATACTGCTGAAAAATCCCCACCAGCTATAGCTGAATACGCGGAAACGATTGCCAGGGCGTTGATAGAGAGCTGCGATAAATTCGATATTCCATACCCACGTCTTTTGGTTGAGCCGGGTCGTTCAATAGTGGCAAGAGCTGGTATAGCGATGTATACAGTTGGTGCAATTAAAGACATTCCAGGGTTGAGAAAATATGTTTCGGTAGACGGAGGGATGGGAGATAACATCAGGCCAGCTCTTTATGATTCCCAGTATGAAGTTATAGTCGCTAACAAACTAAATGATACTGATAAAGAAGTTGTGAGAGTAGTTGGGAAGTATTGTGAAACTGGGGATATCTTAGCATCTAGTGTCGAATTACCTGTGTGTGGTAGCGGTGACATTATTGTTTTACCTACCTCGGGAGCATATGGGATGTCTATGTCTAGTAATTACAACCTAAACCCTAGACCTGCAGTGGTAATGGTATCTAATGGGAATTCTAAAATTATTCGGAGAAGAGAAACATATACAGATTTAATGAGATGCGATGAATTTGAATAAGCTGATAGATGCTAGGAAGTGAGATGGTTGAATCGAGCACGGTAATAGGACATCAAGTAGCTCTCGATCGATTATCTGTTGCCATTTCGAAAGGTCAAAATTCGCATGCATATTTGATCACTGGACCAGAGAGTGTCGGGAAAAACTCCGTAGCTCGTTATTTAGCATCTGCTTTGAATTGTGAAAACTTGTCTGAAACACCATGCGGGCAGTGTGCTCAATGTAATCGAATTTCTAGAAGAGTGCATGCAGACTGCGAGACCATATCAGTTGACTTGGATGGATATTTACATGGAGACGGTAATAAAAGAACCGTAATTACTATAGAGCAAATTCGAAGAATTATTCGAGAGTGTTACTTGAAACCATATGAAGGGAAATACAGGGTTTACATTATTCAGCAGTGCGATCGAATGAGTGAGGAAGCATCAAATGCATTATTGAAAACATTGGAAGAACCGCCTGAACAAGTGGTGTTAATTTTGTTAAGTTCGGTTCCGGAGAAAATCCTTCCAACGCTTGTTTCTAGGGCTCAGGTCATATCATTAAAAAAAGTTAATTGGCTGGAATTGGAAAAAGGGTTGATACAAAAATTCAACTTAGATAAAAAAATAGCGGAAGAGCTGTCAAAAACATGTGATGGTAAGCCTGGGATTGCGGTAAAGATGTTAGAAGATGAGAAGTACAGGAAATGGAGATCTGATGCTCTTGATGAAGCAGAAGCTTTAGCAGATTCAGGGCCATACCAGCGTTTTCTTTATGGTGGAAATTTTTCAAAAAGATATACCAAAGATCGTGAGGATTCAATAGCTGTACTAACCTTATGGCAAGAGTGGTGGAGAGATGTTTTAATATCGAGTTATGGCATCAATGATTCAATAATAAATCAGTCACGCATTGACAAAATTTCATATTACGCCAATCAGTATGGATCGACTAATTCTGCTAAAAATGTTCGGATATTGACGCAAGCAATTGCAAAATTACAGAAAAACTTCAACCCGTCATTGACTATTGAGCAATTAATGTTGGGTATGCCAATATTAGCAAAGAAATAATGGGAATTAATTATTCACTAGCTTGTGGTACGAGCCAAGGGATGAATGGTTGCCATTCAGATAAAATTGCACTCCGCTCAACAAGGTAAAAAGGATTTGGCCTCGGTGGTGAAGGTTCTTTTATGAGTTTCATTCTTGCCTCGGAAGGATTTCTTCCCGCCTTCTTGTGGTTACAACTGCTGCAAGCTGAAACGACATTATCCCATTCATGCTGACCGCCTTTTGATCTGGGTGTTACATGATCCAAAGTTAATGTTTTTGAATAAGTACCGCAATATTGGCATGTGTGATTGTCTCTGACAAACACCCCGATTCGAGAAAGTCTTCTACTATGAAGAGGAATTTTTACCATCCTATATAGTCTTATTATTGAAGGTATATTAAACACCTTGGATACTGTATTGATTTGACCTGCAGAGTCTTGCATCAATTCTGCTTTGCCTAAATTTAATAATACGAGTGCTCTTCTTGTGTTACAAACATTTAGTGGCTGATAGTTTTGATTCAATATTAGGACTGGAGTATTCAGCATAATTCAAGTTTTATGTTGGGTATTTGTTTTTATATTACTCTATTTTCTCACTCAACATCTTAACTGCAATGTCATAGTCATCTGGTACAAATCCTATTGCGTCAGCAGGGACGTTTTCTACTACCCTTACAAAAGTTCTGACAAAATTTGAATTCTGTAAAAGGTTATTTAATGACTCGTTAACATCTAATGAGTCTAGGTTTAGCACCTCTAATGTGGAGTCACCGGCAAAATCCGGTATCTCGAAACTATATGAAAGCCTTGTCATTCCTAGAATTATGGATCCAGTGATAAATCCGGCCAGAATGATTCCTAAGATTACGCCACCAAGTTTATCTATCAGAGAGGAGATCCCAAAACTAGCTACTGATATCATTGGCTTAATCAAATTTGAAGCTAATTTTGCTACTACTATAGCTACTATCATTATTACCACATAAGAAATAACGGATACAGTCCTATCACTCGATATACTGGTCGATAAAGATGATCCAATATTATCGGAGTAATGGCCAGCAACTTGCCAGCCGACTACTATTCCGATAAGAATGAACGCAGCGCTGAATAGTCCAGTTTTAAAGCCATAAAAAATCGCTACAATCGATATCAAAATAAAAACAATATCTAGCCAGTTCATATAAGTTTCATTTGCCTTTTAGTATTAATAAACAATACACATCGTTAAATTCAAGGACAATGGATATCTGCTATCGTTTCAATAAATTCAAGCGTAACTCGTGTTTTATCACATGTTTACAGTTAGGTCTTGTTCAGGCTTGGTAAGAGCGCGTGGCACTAGTTGCTCGATCTCTTTAAGAGACCATTGTTTTTCTGTATAGATATGTCTTGAAGGAATCCTGCTGGAATACAGTGACATATCCCAACCTTGGGTTTCAATCACCTGACCGGATATTCCGCCAGCATTTTCACTACAAAGATAAACAATTTTTGCTGCATTATTGTAAGGGTCTAAAGACTCTTCCGGCATTGTGTTGCCAAGGAGTTGTGATACTCCACTAATATCTTGTCTTACATCTTTTGACGCATCGGGTATGCTTGCAACCATTCTAGTATAACCTCCAGGATATACAGCATTGACTGTTACTCCATGTTTTTTAAGTTCTAATGAACTTGATCTAGCTATTCCAACCATGGCTTCTTTTGCCGATGCATAGTTGGCTTGCCCAGATGATCTTAATCCAGATATAGAGGCAAGCAAAACTATACGGCCATATTTTTGATTAATCATATGAGGCAACGCATTTTTAATGATATTGAAAGCACCTTTCAGATGTACTTCCAAAACTCTATCCCATTCATCCTCGTTCATGTTAAAGATCATCCTGTCTCGCAAGATGCCTGCTGTATGGCAAATTATATCTATTTTGCCGAATTCATCTAAGGCTGATTGGATAATACGAGCACATGAATTGAAATTATCTATAGACTCATAGTTTGCTATGGACACGCCGCCAGCTTTGTTTATCTTGTCCACAACCAAGTCAGCTGATTTTCGAGATGTGCCAGAGCCGTCAAGATTACTGCCAGCATCATTGACTACGACGGAAGCCCCTTGCTTAGCCATTAATTCTGCCACACCGCTGCCAATTCCTCCTCCAGCTCCTGTAACTATCGCGATTTTGTCTTGTAGGATCATATCTAATTATCACTCAAAGTTTTTTCTATTGTTGTTGGAATTATTGATTCCAAATCCTCTATCTCAAATCCACCCCATTTAGAGATCGTATCTATAGGCCTTGGTTCCTGATATACAAATATAGATCCGTCTTGAGTGCCAAATGTTCTTCCAGTTATTGATTGCATCGAATCTAAGCAAAAACTGGATGCCAAAACTGCAGCCGATTCAAAATCACTTACAGCTATCGCATTACATATCACTCCATACTTAGACATGTCTCTTGCAACCGTCCTGGTCATTCCGATTGTGCCTTCTGAGGTTGCGGAGTATCCAATGGCGTTTTCCACACCTAAGCCGGCATCTGAAGTCATATTTGTAATACTGCCAAAGCCTTGTTTTCTCATTAAGCTACATGCGAATTTTGTTACGATGAACGTAGATTTTAAACCAAGCCTCAAGGAATCATAGAATTCGTCAGCCTCGATATTTTCCAACGATTTGTTTATGCAAAAATTAGGAGTGTTTACTAAAGAATCCAATTTCTGATACTTATCGATTATTGTTTCGATTAAAAGTTCTCCATTTTTGTAAACTGAAACGTCAAAATTTGTAAAAAAAACTTGATTGTTTAAGGAAAGCAATTTTGATTTTAGAGACGCATCGATTTCATCAGGACAGTTTAAAATTAAAGAAGCTTGTTGACCGGCACAAAACAAGGCAGTATGCATTCCTGAATTGGTGCCTACGTCTGTAATTAATACAACTTTATCTTTGAGGGTTACAGATTGTTGATTCATGTGGTTTTAAATAGAGTTCCTCTTTATAAGGGCCTACCTTCGTTGTCGGTATGTATTATTTCATATCCCAAGTCTTGTAATTTCGAATCTAATTGAACTTTATCACCAACTACTAAAATCAAATCAGGCTCCGATTCCATATATTTCTGAGCTACTCGTTGAACGTCTTCGATTTTGACTTTTGCAATGTCTTGCGGATAATGAGAATAGTAATCATCGGGTAATCCATACAATGCAATATTAGACATTTGATCTACAAGTTGACTGATGGTTTCAAAGTTAGATGGTAACCCTCTTAGGACGTTATTAACGGCGTCATTAAATTCAGTGTCAGTTACAGGATTTTTATCACGGATATCAGAGAATTCTTTAAATGTTTCAATTAGAGATTCTCTAGTAACTTCCGTCTGTACAGATCCACCTGCAAAAAATGGGGAAGGTCCATCAAGCCATTTTATCGAGGACATGTAACCATAACTGTACCCTTTATCTTGTCTTAGGTTTGAATTCAATCGTGATGAGAATTCACCACCCAAAACCTGATTAAAAATTGTTAACGGTAAATAATCTGGATCTGTTCTTTTAACCAGGGCTTGCCCAACCATAATTACGGATTGCGGGGCATCGGGTTTGTTTATTAAATGAATTTTACCTTTAGTATTATCATTGATTAAATGTGAGTTATTATTCTGTTGCTTTGATTGGTTTTTCCAATCGCCAAACAAGCTCTCTGACATTTTTAGGACATCGTCCATGTCGAAATCCCCAGCAGACAGTAGTATGGATCCTTTCGGTCCAAATAAAGTTTCATGGCATGAGATCAAATCAGTTCTTGTGATTTTCCCTACGGAATCCTCTGTTCCATATATAGGATGGCCTAATGGGCTTTCTAACCCGAACATAAGCGCTTTGGCAGCTCGGCCTGCAATAGCATTTGCATCATCGGAGATACGAGCAAGATCAGTAAGCTTTTGACGTCTAATGCGCTCCATGTCTTCTTTAGGGAAGGTAGGATCTAATATTATTTCTGAAAACAGCTCATAAATCTCAGCAAACGAACTTTTTAAACACTCTGCCCAAATAATTGTTCCATTCTCTCTGACATGAGTAGATATACTGGCCCCTTTATGTTCTAGTAGTTCAGCAATTTGTTTGCTTGTATGTTTTGAGGTGCCTTCCTGGAGCATAGAAGTTACATAGTGCAACAAACCGGGTAATCCTTCGGGATCCGAAATTGATCCAAAAGGCATGTACAACCCAAAGGCAACCATTGGGAGCTTTGGCCGCTCTATGCCCAATATCTGCAAGCCATTTTGTAATTTCAATCTACTCGGTATAGGTGCAGCAAAATTTGAATTCTTTGATGGTCTGGGCATTTTTGACCGATTAAAAGAAGATTTACTTTTCATTCGATTTTGAATAGGAAGCACCTTTAACTCAACTTTTTTGTCACCCAAGAATTGTTCTGCTGCGTTTGACACGTCTTTTGCCGTTATATTCTGGTACACGTCTATGTAATTACTTACTAGGTCAGGATTATTTCCAATTACATTAAAGTAATTTAATTGGTCTGCAACTCCACCAAAACCACCTAATTTCTCCAACCCTTTTACATACTGTGTTCTTACTTGATTTAAGGCGAAATCCATTTCTTTAGTATCAGGTTGCGTGCCAGCAATCAATTCAATTTCTTCATTTAAGTACTTTGCTATTTGATCAGTTGATTTATTTGGTGAGGTCGTGACTTGAATGATAAATTCCCCGGCGATTTCTTGAGAATAAGAAGCCACAGAAACATCTTTTGCAATCTCTCCATCGTGAACTAGTTTTCGATGTAGCCTAGAACTCTTGCCTTGCCCAAGGATTACAGCTAGCAAATCGAGTGCAGGCTCATGTTTATTGAAAGCAGGTGTTGTAGGCCAAGTACAATAAAGTCTTTCTAATTGCACATTATCGTGGGTTACTAAAGTTGTGGTTCCAGATAAGGGAGACTCCATGCTGTTCATTCGACTAATTGGTTTACCGGGAGGGAGGTCTCCGAAGTTTTTCTCAATTAAATTAAGAGCAGAATCTAAATCTATGTCGCCTGCAATCGCTAGGCTGGCATTTGATGGAACGTAAAAAGTACGAAAAAAATCTTTTACATCTTCCAAGCTGGCATTGTCTAAATCTTCTTGACTACCAATTGTAGGCCAGTTGTATGGGTGCGGAAGCGGGAAAACTTCTGGCTGTAACATTAAATAAGCGTTACCATATGGACGATTTTCATAGCTTTGTCTACGCTCATTTTTAACAACTTCTCTTTGTATATCAAAACGACTCTGATCTAATGCATCCAACAAGAATCCCATGCGATCAGATTCTAGCCAAAGAGCTAGTTCAAGATAGTTAGAAGGAAGATTGACCCAATAATTTGTCCTGTCTGCGTTTGTGGAACCGTTTATTGAGGCTCCGATCTTTTCCAGTGGCTCAAAGTAACTTTTATTATGATTTTTTGAACCTTCAAACATCACATGCTCGAAAAGGTGAGCAAATCCAGTTTTCCCTCGTTGTTCATTCTTGCTTCCCACGTGGTACCACACGTTTACAGCCACGAAGGGAACTGAAGAATCTTGGTGCAGTAGGACTTGTAGTCCATTTTTTAAAATATGTTTTTGGTAATTGATTGAGATCATATTAGTTTTTAATAAATATTAGTTTTTAGTAATTAGAGTTGTAAACGAAGATTATACCAAGCTGTGACTAACCTTTACCTACTACTATCGTTTAATGTATTATAAAAGTGTTACAGCAAAAAATTGTAGTTGTAACCGAATTTGATGACCGTTTTCCCTCCCACTCTTATTAAAAATCGGTCTCCGGGTATTAAGGCGAGTTCCCTACAAATGCGCAATGGTTTCATATACTTATTAATTTTGGTGGCAATCATAGCCATCTTCTTTACGTTTTTTTCTGGTTCCATAGGTGGAAACAAGGAGATTAGCATCTCTGAAGTTATTCGAATGGCCGGTAGCGGGGAATTAGAATCCATAGAGGTTGGCGGTGATAAATTGACCGTCCTTTCTAATTCTGGAGAGACTTTTGAGTCTAGGAAAGAGCAGGGGTCAAGCATTGTTGAGTTGCTCGAAGCCGCCGAAATAGACCCGCTTGTATCTCGAACGGATATTACTGTAAAAGGTTCGAGCGGACTTAGTAGTTTCTTTGGCCTGATTTTGAACTTCCTACCATTAATAATATTTGGCGCTATTTTGCTATTTATGATTCGACAGGCGCAAGGCGGCACAAATCAAACTTTTAGTTTTGGTAAGAGTAAAGCAAGGATGGGAACCGGAGAGTCATCTGGTGTTACGTTTGATGATGTTGCCGGAGTGGAAGAAGCGAAACAAGAATTGCAGGAAGTAGTTGAGTTTCTAAAGTTCCCTGAAAGGTTTTTAGCAATGGGAGCAAAGATACCTAAAGGAGTTTTGCTCATAGGCCCCCCAGGCACTGGGAAAACATTGATGGCCAAGGCAGTTGCAGGAGAAGCTGGTGTTCCATTCTTCTCGATAAGTGGTTCAGAATTTGTGGAAATGTTTGTAGGTGTAGGAGCTTCAAGGGTAAGAGATCTCTTTGAACAGGCAAAACGTAACTCGCCATGTATAGTGTTTATTGATGAAATAGATGCTGTTGGTAGACATAGAGGAGCTGGCCTAGGCGGAGGTCATGATGAGCGAGAACAGACACTCAACCAAATTTTGGTTGAAATGGATGGATTTGATAGTGGTACCAACGTTATTGTGGTTGCCGCCACAAACAGACCAGATATTTTAGATCCAGCTTTGTTGAGGCCAGGTCGTTTTGATAGACGGGTTACATTAGACAACCCGGATGTAAAAGGTCGAGTTCAAATACTCGAAGTACACTCCAAAGGCAAGCCCTTGGCTGATGATGTTGAAATGCAAGTTATTGCGAAGCAAACTCCCGGGTTTTCCGGTGCTGATCTAGCTAACCTTGCTAATGAAGCTGCGTTACTTGCAGCTAGACTAAATAAAAAACGAATTAGTTTTGCTGAATTTGCAGAATCTATAGATAGAGTTATAGGCGGGCCGGCCAGAAAAAGTAAGGTGATAAGTGCTCGTGAAAAAGAAATTGTTGCTTATCATGAGTCAGGACACGCTATCGTTGGACATATGCTTGCAAATGCAGATCCAGTTTTTAAAGTAACGATTGTGTCTCGAGGTCAGATGGGCGGATACACTCGATTTTTGCCAGAAGAAGATAGAAGTTTGTGGACTACTGCACAATTTAAAGATCGAATTGGAGCTGCTATGGGTGGAAGGGCAGCAGAAGAAATCGTATTTGGAGAAGTGACTACTGGGGCCAGTAATGACCTTGAGCAGGCTACTAATATTGCCAGATCAATGGTTACAAGATATGGCATGAGTGAGAAACTGGGTCCAAGAACGTTTGGCAAAAGAGAAGAGATGGTATTTTTGGGTAAGGAAATTTCTGAACAGAGAGACTACTCCGAAGGAGTTGCGGCCGCGATCGATGAAGAAGTTCTTGGGCTTGTAGATAATGCTTACCAAAACGCGTCCAGAATAATATCTTCTAATCGAGATAAGTTGGATAAGTTAGCCCAGTATTTAATACAAAATGAAACTATCGAAGGCGATCAATTAACTGAAATGTTAGATGACGATTCATCTGCTTCAGGTACTGCTACTGCTCCTTCTCCATCTTCAGCTTAGTCCTTCTTATTAAACTGGAGTTACCTCAGCTTTTGCAATGAGTGTTTGATTGCATGTAAAGTTTGAGATATTTCATCATCTGTTACTAGGCCTAAATGTCCAATCCTGAAAATTTTACTTGCCAGTGATTGCTGTCCTCCAGCTAGTTCTACATTATGTTCCAGTCTGGCTACACTTAAAAAGTCTTTAGCTGCTATACCATCGGGTAGCAGTACAGAAGTTATAGTGTCTGATGCGCAATCTGGCTTAGCTAACAGCTTGAGCCCCAGGTCTTCAACACCATCTCTAAATTGCTGAGCAGTTTTTGCATGCCTCGAGTGTATGTTAGCTATACCCTCCTCTAGCATTAAGTCTAGAGCTTTATCAAGGGCAAAAAACAGAGACAAGTTCGGAGTCCAAGGAGGCTGCCCTATTTCCATATATTTTTTATATTCTCTTAAATCAAAATAAAATCTTGGCATTGTCGAGTAAGCATTAGCTTTCCAGGACTCTAAGCTGAAACTTAAAAAAGCTAGACCAGGAGGAGCCATCCAACCTTTTTGAGACGCAGATGCTACTGCATCACATTTCCAACTATCGGTCTTTAATGGTACTGACCCAACGCTGCTCACACCGTCCACTAAAAGAAGTTTTCCAAAGTCATTCTTAACAATCTTTGAAATGGACTCTAAGTCATTGGTTACCCCTGTAGAAGTTTCATTATGCGTTACCAATACTGCCTTGATATCGGGGTCATTGTTAAGACATGATGTTACCTTGTCAGGATCGGCTGCTTGTCCAAGTTCTGAGCGAAGAACTGTGACGCTAGCTCCATAAATTTCAGCTATGTTAGCGAATCTATCACCAAATGCCCCTATTGTTATGGCTAAAACACGATCTCCTGGAGATAGAGTATTAACTATCGCAGCTTCCATTGCGCCGGTGCCTGAAGCAGTTAATATATGAAGGTCCTCATCTGTTTCATATATCTTTTTTAGACGTCTAGTGGCACTTTCTATTAAATCACGAAACTCATCTCCTCTATGATTAATCATAGATCGAGACATTTCCTTTAATATTTCTGGAGTGACCGGGGTAGGTCCCGGTATTCGTAAATTAGTTTGGTTGATTTTACTCATGATTTTTTTAACCGTATTATTTGACGTTTCCCGACTTTCAGTATACCTGCTTGTACATCCACTACAGATAGATTTTGTTCTATTACTGATCCATCAAGAGTAACAGCTTTTTGAGCGATTAATCTTTTTGCCTCACCCACACTTTTTGATAACCCAGATGCAACCATAAGTGAACTTAAGCGCTGTTCCTGAATTTCAGGATGATCCGAGATTACGAATTCAGGTATATCGGTTGGTACCTCTTTTGATTGTACTGTGTTTTTAAAATGAATCGCTGCACTGCTCGCATCTAGCTCATTATGCATATCTTTCACAATAGTCGTAGCGAGTTCCTTTTTTAATCCCATTGGGTTCACACTAGGGTCCTGAATTGCCGTTAGGGTTTCAGCAAGTTCGTCTCTCGAAATATCTGTTAAAAGTTCAAAGTAAGGATGTATAAGATCATCGTTAATAGACATCAATTTACCGAACATATTGTTTGCAGATTCTGAAACGCCGATGGAGTTATTTAAACTTTTACTCATTTTACTGATCCCATCTGTGCCAACTAGAATTGGTACCAATAAACAATGTTGAGGTTTTTGACCCATTATTTCCTGCATATCACGGCCAACTAGTAGATTAAATTTTTGATCTGTTCCGCCAAATTCAACATCGGAATTTATTGCCACAGAATCATAAGCCTGAAGTAATGGATACAGGAATTCTGTGATCGCTATAGGCTTTTGTTCCTTAAATCTTTTTGAGAAATCATCTCGTGCCAAAAATTGCGCAACTGTAAACATACTTGTTAGTTCGATCACATTGGACAAATCAAAATTGCCGAACCATTCACTTTGCCAACGCACTTCTGTTTTATCCTTATCAACAATTTTAAAAAACTGTTTCAGATAAGTGGCTGCATTTTGCTCGACCTCTTTAGAAGTTAACATTTTTCTTACTGAAGATCTTCCGCTAGGATCTCCGATTTGTGCGGTCCAATCTCCTACAATTAACACTACTGTATGGCCTAACTTCTGGAATTCTCGCAGTTTACGAAGGCCAACCACGTGTCCGAGATGGATGTCAGGTGCACTCGGGTCAAATCCCATTTTGAGGCGTAGTTTGGTGTCTGTTGATAATAGTTTTTTAAGTTCACTTTCAACAATTACTTCAGTAACGCCCCTAGTGAGTGCGGCATTAATTTTATCTGCTCTGCCCATATCCATAGTCCTTCAGCTAATTATCCAGTATTTTACTTGCATCGAGAACATCAACGTGCATCTGCTCGGTTAATAGACTAACTGATTTATATTGAATTTCATCCCTAATTCTATCTACGAATTCAAGAGTCATTGATTTACCATACAAATCCCCATCATAGTCTAGTATGTACGATTCCACAGTTCTATGCCCTTCTCCAAAAGTTGGGCGTACACCGATACTGGTAGCGCTTTTCATTTTCTTATCTGTTATTCCATCGTTGAAATAACACCATGTTGCGTATATGCCATCATTAGGAATGACTATATTATTTTCGCTTGTGAGGTTTGCAGTGGGAAACCCAAGTGTGCGCCCTACGCCTTCACCCTTTACCACTCTTCCTTTCAGCGTGAAATTACGACCCAGTAAATTTCCGGCCGTTTTTACAGATCCATCTTTTAAAGATTCCCGGATGGATGTGCTCGTTATCAAACTAGATTGCTCTCTTAAAGGATTGACATTTTGGACAGAGAAACCGTACTTTTTCCCTAATAAGCTCAGCGCTTTTACATTGCCTTCTCGTTTACGCCCTAGGGCAAATCCGGGACCAACAACTAAAACTTTTAAGTGTAAGTTTTTACAAAGCAATTGAACAAAAGTTTCGGCCTCTAATGCTGCAATTTCTTCATCAAAGTCAAGAGGTATAACAGCATCAACTCCAGTGTCGTGTAGCATGGTTACTCTGTCTTCAACACTACACAAATAATTTGGAGCAAAGTTCGAATCTAATATCGATAACGGATGTTTGCTGAAAGTTACAACTATGGACAACATTTCGCTAGAAACATTTTTTAGGGTATTGATGAGCTGCATATGGCCACGATGTAAGCCATCAAAAACTCCGATCGTTACTGCAGAACCTATATCAGATTTGTTTAAAGATTCCGGTATGCGAAGATACTCGATTGGTCGCATTTTATCTCTAACTAAGTCGTCATGGACAATGCTGATCTAATAGCTTTAACTTTAGCCATGAGAGCATCAAAGTTTTCTAATGTTAACGATTGGGCTCCATCGGACCATGCTGTTTCAGGCCGCGGATGCACTTCAATAATGAGTCCATCTGCACCAGCTGCTACTGAAGCACAAGCTAACGGAGTAACAAAGTCCCATTTACCCGTGCCATGGCTTGGATCAGAAACGATTGGTAAATGACTCAGTTGTTTGATTACAGGAATTGCATTTAAGTCCATGGTGTTTCGAGTAGAAGTTTCAAAAGTTCTAATACCTCTTTCACATAGAATCACTGATTTATTTCCACCTGCCATCACATATTCTGCAGCTAATAGCCAATCTTCATATGTCGCCGAAAACCCTCGTTTTACCATTACTGGCTTTGAAGTTTTTCCTACTTCATCAAGTAAGGCAAAATTTTGCATGTTTCGTGCACCGACCTGTAATACATCTGTATATCGTTCAACCAGCTCAACGTCTCTTTCAGACATCACTTCGGTAATAAGAGGCAACCCAGTTTCTTTGCGAGCTAAATCCATTAGTTTCAAACCATCTTCTGCCATTCCTCTAAAGCTATATGGAGAAGTTCTGGGTTTGAATGCGCCTCCGCGTAAAACCGTTGCACCACTTTTCTTTACTGCCTTTGCAGTCTCCATTACCTGTTCTTCACCTTCAATAGCACATGGTCCTCCAAAAACAACAAATTCTCCCCCACCAATTTTGACTCCAGTATCTCCAATGCTTATAACTGTGTCATCAGACTTAAATTCCCGACTTGCCAATTTGTAAGGTTTAGATATTCTCACTACTTCTCCTACTCCATCCATTAATTCGAGTTCACCCTGTAATTCTGGGTATATCTGCCCTATTACTCCGACAACAGTTCGTTCGATTCCTTCGGACAGGTGTACTTTTAGACCGCGTTTGGAGAGGTGATCTTTAACATTTTCCAGTTCATTCGAACTAGCTCCTTGTGACATTACTACAATCAAAATTCTTATCTCCTTATTCTTCCTTAATTAGTCGGTCTGTCTCGGAGACCAATAGCGTCTCTTAGGTATACGTTCTCAATATCCTTGGCAGATTTCCTCGTATTAATTAATAGCATTACTCTTATACAACGCTCCTGAGCATCAGGAACTGACATTTCGTGTCCGCACATTAAAGCGACATTTCCCCATCCGATTTCCCTAGCTGCAGCTGCTGGAAATTCAGCATTTAAATCAGCTGTTGTGGTAAATAAAACGGAAGCAATATCATCAACTGATATATCGTTTCTAGCAACAATTTCCTTTAGCAATTCTGAAGTTGCATTCAAAATAGCTGAACGGCTATTCTCATCGGCCGTAGTTGCTCCTCTAACACCTCTAACAGTCATTAGCTTTTTATCCCAGAACGTAAATTATTAACAAATCCAGATACAACTTCCACGGCATTTTCCTTCGGTTCTTTCGATACTTGGTCTAACATGGCACTTGCAAACACTGCTCCGTTTGCAAATTTTGAAATTTTGGAAACGTGGGCTTTTGTAGAAATACCAAAACCAACTAGCACTGGAAGATCAGAATAATGTCTAATACGTTTAATTAGATCCTCTAAGCCTGATGACACTTCGTTACGAGCGCCTGTGACACCAGTCAAACTCACACAGTATATGAATCCGCTGGCTCCTTTGCAAGCCAATCGAATTCTGGAATCGGTGCTGGTTGGAGCAAGCAATGGTATTAAATGCAGATTTTGTGTATGGCATAAAGCATTAAATTCACTCGCTTCTTCTGTGGGTAAATCTGGAATTATTAATCCGTCTACTCCAACCGATACCGCGTCTGCAACAAATTTATTTAATCCGTATTTTAAAAATGGATTCATGTATCCCATTAAAATTAAAGGTGCTTCACCATTCACTTTTCGTAGTCGTTCTATAGTTTGCAGGCAAGTTTTAATGGTAACTCCGTTTTGCAAAGCTTGGGAGCTCGTCATTTGAATTGTTTGCCCATCTGCTAATGGATCGCTGAAAGGCACTCCGAGCTCAAGCATGTCGCCACCAGCGTTTAAAGCAGCTAAAGACATCTGAACGGAAGTGTCTATGTCGGGATATCCGATAGTTATAAATGGAGCCAACGCAAACTTTTTTTCTGCGTTTATTAAATTTAAAGTCTTATCTATTCGATTGAGCATTTTACCCTTACCGTTTGATCGTGACCGAATCTGTATTTTATCTGAAAGTATTAATTACCTGACACTGGTATAAGTGGTATGTGATGAGGTTTTATAAAGTTTGTTTAGCTTAACCACTCTATATCACCATGTATTTCATACGACGAACAATTTTTTTCAAATACAGAATAGTCGTCTTTCGCATTTCTAATAGTGCCATGCAAACCATGCCCTGGATAGAAAACTATTGCTGGCTTGAGTACCAGAAGTTTAGTGGAAATACTTTCTATAATAGTTTTGAAAGCATCAGAGCTTTGGGATTTCCCTGGGCCCCCAGGGAATAAAGTGTCTCCTGTAAACAAGATATTGTTTACGAGGAAACAAGTTGATCCTTCGGTGTGCCCTGGAGTATGTATAGCCTTAATATCAATTTTGCCCACCGATAAGGTATCGCAGTCACGAATTTGAAAATCCGGGTCTCGTGGAATCATGTCCGGTGCATCCTTAAGTCCAATTCCCGTACGCAACGAGAATTTTGAAGTAATCTCTTCATATCCAAGTAGATGATCCCAGTGGTTATGTGTAATAAGCATCATTTCTGTATCTGTGGATTGTGCAGCAGATATTAGCTCATGCGGATCTCCTGGAGCGTCGATAATTACACTTTTGTTAGTTTGTTTACATACTATTAGGTAAGCATTGTTATCATATGGCCCACTCACGAATTTATACAAACTCAGGTTTTTATCGACAAATTCAGGCTTAGAGTTCAATTTTTCACCTATTATATTTTTATTTTTGCTTTATCATTTTACTGTATTTCAAGATAACGTCATTGTATTATTTTGTATTACATATTTGGTTAGGAGTAGACGTTTTCTAATGTCAGAATTAGGTTTAAAAATTAAGTCAGGTACAGAGTTAACTAAGATAGAAGTACAGTGCGTCCATCAGAATGGCATGATTTATGTAGTTCCATCTGAGTCTAGCTGGGTATGCACCGAAGATCTAAGGCATGTTCATGCCTTGTCAGGATTCTTTAAACAGATCACTGAACTCGATGACCCTAAAATACAAGAAGCTATGCAAAAGTGGGGAATTTATTTTCGCCCCAGACCTTTACCTGAAGACAACGATTCTTAATAATCTTCAATAAGTCGGTTAGGAGCGTTAAGAATTTTACTTACTTGAGGGTGTATATCTTGATCGGCGCCATTTTGAGGGTCATCCTCATACCATTCCTCATTTAGATCAAAATTGAGTACAGCGCCATCTTTTTGTGTTGTTTGTAACGTTTCAAACAGTTGGGTTTCGCGGTTGTTTTGTAAATTGATATTAGGAAATGAAACAACACGAATTTGCGATGGATGTTGGTAAATTTCTCTTATCAACAGTTTTACTCTATTACCATCAATTTTTTTTATGAATGCTTTATATTTATTACCGGCTTTTATGAGCTTTGTTATTCTTGCTCCAAGTTTTGGTTCGACTTGGCCAATCCGCTCTCCATTAATACTGAGAGCTTTGACTATTTTATCCATTATAGCCAGCTGTATTTCCTCACCATCTTCAACTTCATCTAGATTGTCTTTTGTTGTCTGGTTTACTAAATCTACTATCGCTACTTTGCCATATTCTTCATTAGCCGATTTTGGCGAAGAAAGAGTTTTAAGTTTTTGATCCTTAGTTGTTTTGGATGAATGCTTTTCAATTAATTTATGTAAATTTTTAGTAGCAATTGGATTGTTAGGCGATAAATTCAGAGCATTTTTGAAAGCTTCTGTCGCTTCTTTAATAAGTCCTGTCTCTAATAAAGACTTTCCTAGTCGATTAAGCGCATCTACATTGTCAGGATTTTCAGACAATATCTCACGATTTATCTCAACAGCCTCATTCCATTTACCTTGCATCGCTAGATCTGCAGCATGCTTACTCTTTTTTTCTAATGCTATTCCCATGGCTATTTCAGCTTGTGAAATGCTCATAATATTTACCCCGCTAAATCTCATCATAAGCTAAATAATAAGAGATTTGACGGCATAGTATCCGGACAAGTCTTAGATTAAAACTAGTTTTTGTACAAAAATTGATCTCAAAAAGTGCGATTTTTGAGGTTTTTGTTGAATGATGCAGATTTTTTTATCTGACCAATTCTAAGCCAAAGCAAAACCCATATGGACTCGAGAACAATAAAAATGCTCATTTTTGAATAGCCCTTGGTTCTGTTAACAAATGTAATTGGATGCTCTATAGTTTTATGCCCTATGGATTGGCATTTAAATGCCATCTCAGCCTGAAACCCAAAACCTTTACATGTGAAATTATCCAGCCTTATATTGCGGATGACATTATGCTTAATTGCCTTGAATCCTGACGTTGTATCGTGCACTTCTATACCAGATACTATGCGGATCGCCAAGTTACCAATGGAACTTAGCAGGCGACGATGTAGAGGCCAGTTGGCATGTGGCCCAAAATTCCAAAAGCTATCTGCATATCTAGACCCTACGACAACGTCAGAGTCTTTAAGTTTATCTAACATAGTCGGTATTTCTGATATCGGATGTGATAAGTCGGCATCAAGCTGAATTATGTATTTGCTACCATTTTCGACAGCATGTTTAAATCCATCCTTATATGCGGTTCCAAGGCCTGCTTTTTCAGGCCTAACAATAGTTTCAATATTTCCACCAAATTGTGGTGATAGTTTTTCTGCAACTTTGGCGGTATTATCAGGGGAATTATCATCAATGATTAGAACACTGAAATTTGGCAGATTCAGCCCAAATAATTGACTCACTAGTTGTGGAAGGTTAGAAGCCTCATTGTATGTAGGAATTACTGCCGTTATTTTTTCAGAGTTTTGATCCGTCATTTCATTGATAGATTTTACTGTATTTTCACTAATTGAATAAATTTATTAAAACGAACATTTTATTAAAAAACTAAATGTTTTTGTATATCCACACAAATTTTGTGTCTCAATGATTATATTTTCCCTTGTAAATAGAGGTTTTAATTTTTATTGTATCTAAGAACATTCTGATTGAATCCATTACTGGATTAACTTTACTTTCTTCATTGTGATACCACTCAATTGGCAATTCTTTTGTTTTTAACTCCTTTAAGTTAGCTATTACTAATATTTCCACATCGAAACCAAAACCTTTAAGCTGCTGTAAAGGGAATATCTGATTTGCCGAATCTTCTGTAAATGCCTTAAAACCGCATTGAGTATCCAGATAATCTGCTATCAGGAAAAATTTAATCCAACAGTTGTAGATTCTGCCGATTAGGTGTCGAAAATTAGATTCGTTAAAACGTTTGGATCCATAAATTTGACGTGAACCAATTACTACATCATGGTTTTTATGTTTTATCTCATATATGAAATCCGATATATGCCTTACTGGCATGGCCATGTCAGCATCACACATTATTCGTATTTCCCCATAAGCAGATAGCATTCCTTCCTTAATTGCGGCTCCCTTTCCACTATGAGGTAAATCTATTAGCCTAATTCTGGAGTCTTTTGAGAATAGTTCTACTTCTTTGAGCGTATCGTCTTGGCTGCCATCATTCACAATAACTATTTCCCAAACATATTCCTGCTTAGAGAGGTAATCGGTTAGCGTAGTTAAAGTTTTACTGATCCTATTCTGTTCGTTGTAGACAGGGATGATAATTGAAATGCAATTGGGTTTAGTCGAGTTCAAATGCTTCGTGCAGTGATTTCGCTGCGGCTTGTAAATCAGCCTGGTCAATAAGGCATGTAATTCTTATTTCCGAAGTTGTGATTAAATCAATATTTATACCGTTATTTGCTAATGTTGTGAACATAATTGCAGCATATCCTGATTCTTCCCTCATTCCGGTGCCAATAATACTAACTTTTGCAAGATTATCAGAAATTATAACTCCGCCAGCGTTCAATTTAGTTTTTAAATCCTGCAGTACTGCGGTTGTGTTTTCTTGATCTTCAGAATCAACTGTAAATGTTAAATCGGTAGTATTTCCGCGTTCAGCATTCATCGAGATTTCATCTACACTGATGTCTTTTTCCGACAGTGGCTGAAATATCTGGCTTGCCAAACCTGAACGGTTAGGCACTTCAGTCAAAGTGAACTTAGTATATCCACTCGTAGTGGCGATACTAGTAACTCTTTTACGTTGTTCTTGTATATTTTGCATTTTTGAAAATGAATCCGTATGAATTAATGTTCCTTCATTTTCTGTAAAACTTGAAGCTACATATATTGGAACATTATAGGTCATAGCTAATTCTATTGACCTTGGATGCATTTTAGCGCCATAAGAAGCCATCTCCAACATTTCCTCGTAACTTATATGGCTCAATTTTTTAGCATTAGGTACTAATCGAGGGTCGGCAGAATATATGCCCTCGACATCTGTGTATATTTCACATTTGTCTGCTTTTAATGCTGCAGCTATAGCCACAGCAGTTGTGTCTGAGCCACCTCTACCCAAAGTGGTTATGTCACTTCCATCATCGATACCTTGAAATCCAGCAATGATAACAATATTACCAACTTGCAATTCATTCATTATTGGCGATACGTCTATGTCTTTAATTTGAGCCTTTCCATACCTGCTATCGGTGTATATACCCGCTTGCCAACCAGATAAACTTTTAGAAGGTTTTCCAATTGCTTGTAGAGCCATGGTAGTCAGCGTGCATGATACAAGTTCACCTGTGGATAAAAGTAAATCCAATTCCCTTCGATCGGGATTATTAGTTAATTGAGATGCCAAATTTGTGAGTTCATCTGTTGTAGAGCCCATTGCGGATACAACGGCTACGATAGAAACTCCGGCATTATGAGAGTCAGAAATTCGATTTGCAACAGATAATATTGCCTTTGTGTCATGAAGGGAACTTCCTCCATATTTTTGTACTATTATTTTGGACATAATGCGTAATTCTAGGAACTAGTTTGGTTGTGCGCTGGTTGCAACGTAGGTTTAGAAATCTTTATTTCACCTGAGATGCTTGATTTATCTGCTGCATCGGCCATTTCATAACCAATTGTTAATTCTCTTCCCTTTGTTATAGCCAAAATAGATGGACCAGAACCTGATAAGAAAACGCCAAGAGCGCCAGCATTTTTGGCAGCCTGAAGTATGTTTTTTAGTCCAAAAAATTGATTCATTCTAGTGGGCTGATGTAGTTTGTCATCAGTAGCAATTTTTAAATTATCAAATTCACCGGTGATTAAACTTCTAACTAATAAGCCAACTCGACTTATATTGAACACAGCATCGCTACGGCTTATTTCGTCTTTAAGTAGACCCCTGGACTCTTTGGTAGGCATTTTTTTATCTGGAACATATATCACAGCTCTAAGTTCATCAGAAATAGGAATGGCTGCGCTAGTGAAACTTGATTCGTTTGCCACCACAACTTGACATCCACCGTTCATTGCTGCGACAAGATTATCAGGATGCCCCTCTACTTGTACTGCCAATTCCAGAATTCTCTCTGAACTAAGTTTTGCGTTGGATAATACATTGCCGGCCATTAGTCCTGCCAAAATTGCGGCAGCACTACTTCCTAAGCCTTTACCAGCGGGTATGTCATTTTCACAGTAAATTTTAATACTTGGAGCTTCAGTTCCAATCTCCTCATACACGAGTTTAAAACACCTATGCACTAGCTTTGCGTACATTTCGTCGGGGTACTCTGAACCCTCTCCTACAACTTTGTAAGATGTCTTGGTCGTTTTGGTATCAATCGAGGTTGTGTTCCAAATATCTAATGCCATAGCCATACAATCGAAGCCTGGCCCCATATTTGCAGATGTTGCGGATGTTTTTATAGTAATTTTACTCACAATATCGAATATTCCTTGAAGTTCGTATAGGGATGGATATACCTAAAATAGAATTAGGATTGGGATAAAAAAGAAATTTTGTATTCTTATCTTGCCATGATTAAACAGCAGAGGTATTCTATCCTAAATCAGCAATTTATACACGTATATTTTGGATCAACACACAGCGTGAATTCTAATAAATTTATTATAGCCATATTTTCTTTATTGGTCTGTATGGGTTTAATTATTACAATAAGTTGTCGGCAGCCGGCAGAAGAGAATAGCCTTTTAAACCTAGATGTAATAAATGTGAATATCTCAGAGATCACAATCATTACTGAGGTGGCTTTTTCACCAGAAGAAAAAGCAAAAGGGCTATCTGGACGTAAAGATCTGCCTGATGGGCAGGGGATGTTGTTCTATTATTCTGATTCCAGACCTACAGCATTTTGGATGAAAGGAATGTTGTTTGCCATAGATATCATATGGATAGGGGAAGATTGTACTATCCTTGATATAGATAACGACTTATCACCACCTACAAGTCATAACAGTGAGTTGACGATATATAGTGCCCCTGAACTGGCTCGATCAGTTTTAGAATTAAAGTCTGGGCAAGCTAAATCATTAGGCTTAAATATTGACGATAAAGTTACCTTCGAAGCAAAAGATATAAACAAATACACTCTGTGTAGAGAGTGAATTGCCACACTCAACACAGACAGACTTTATTTGCATATTGACTCTTAATGTTATTAAGCATACAATAAACACTTGGCCTAACTATGTCCTTCAACCTTTTTTGTCAAAAATTTAATGTAGTAGTTTCACCTCCGTGCGCGCCCGTATTTCCATCTCCTAGGCCGAAATGTGCACAAATCTATAGATTTATCAATTAACTTTTATTAATACTCAGGAGAGTGGGATTGTATGACTTCAACGTCCTCCGTTTATACTAATTTGAAAGACTCCCATAATGGGAAAGGCAATGGTGTTCATACGAGGTCATACTCAAGATCGCCATCAGCCTTAAGAGTACCTCATCTTATACAAGTTCAAATAGATTCATTTGAATGGTTTAAAACTCAAGGTTTAGGTGATCTTTTTGACGAAGTTTCGCCTATCGAGGACCTTCCAGGTGGCAGATTTGAACTTACTTTTCAGAAACATTACTTCGATACGCCCAAACATTCCGAGGAGTATTGTAGAGAAAATGAAGTTACATTTTCTGCACCTTTGTATGTGACTGTTCAACTGAATGTGAAGGCCGAGGGACCGGCTCAAGGTGAAAAGAAAGAACAAACTCTTTTCGTCGGTGATATACCGATGATGACTAGCAGCGGTACGTTTATTATCAACGGTGCAGAGAGAGTTGTAGTTAGTCAATTAGTACGGTCTCCTGGTGTATATTTTACAACCACAACTGATCCTAATTCAGGACGTCTGTTGACATCAGCAAAACTTATTCCTTACCGTGGAGCTTGGATGGAGTTTGATACTTCCATTAGGAATTTAATTTCTGTGAAGGTTGATCGCAAGCGTAAAACACCGGTAACCATGCTTCTGAAAGCAATGGGCTTTATGGATGACAAAGAGATAATGTCATTGTTTGAAAAAGTAGATACAGATCCTGATAGAAGTTTTATACAATCAACTATTGATCGTGACACCACTGTATCTTCCCAAGACGAAGCGCTAGTTGAGTTTTACAGAAGACTTAGGCCGGGCGAACCACCATCAGTTGATAATGCTAAAAACCTATTGAACAATTTGTTTTTTAATCCTAGGAGATATGATCTTGGTAGGGTTGGCAGATATAAGCTCAATAGAAAGTTGCATGATTCGTCTTTTAGTGAGGATAGAACACTATTCCCAGAGGACATTATTGGTTTATTAAGTTCAATGATTGAAATTAATAATGGAAAGCGAGAAGCTGACGATATAGATCATCTTGGTAACAGAAGAGTGCGAGCTGTTGGAGAACTCATTCAGAACCAGGTTAGAGTTGGTTTATTACGTATGGAAAGAGTTATAAAAGAACGAATGACGACCGAGATGGATCCGTCAACAACAACACCGGCAGCTTTGATAAATATTCGACCTATAGTTGCCTCTGTTAGAGAATTTTTTGGTGGGTCTCAACTTTCACAATTTATGGATCAAACTAATCCTTTGGCTGAATTAACTCATAAGCGTCGATTATCTGCTCTTGGCCCTGGGGGATTATCAAGGGAGAGGGCGGGGTTTGATGTCAGAGACGTGCACCATTCACATTATGGCAGAATATGCCCGATTGAAACCCCAGAGGGACCAAATATTGGATTGCTAGGTTCGTTAGCAACATATGCCCGTACAAATGAATTCGGTTTCATAGAGACACCATACAGGGTAGTTAAGAAAGCAATTTCAAATAAAGATGTCTCATTGCTTGGAAGACAAACATTTCAAGACATTATTGGTAGCGATGGCAAAACGATACTTAGATCCGGTAATGTAGTGAGCAAGAGAGTGATTAAGCGTATTCAGGCGCTCAAAGAGTTTGAGTTGAAGGTAAAGCCGTACGTTTCTTTAGATGATACAGACATAAGATATTTGTCAGCAGATGAAGAAGAGTCTGTTCGAATTGCTCAGGCTAACTCACCTATAGATCACAATGGACAATTTATTGATGATCGTGTCGAAATAAGATTGGGTGAAGGTGTGGGGATGGAGCCTCCAGAAGATGTTGGGTTTATGGATGTATCTCCAGTTCAATTGGTTAGTGTGTCAACGTCACTTATCCCATTCCTAGAGCATGATGATGCAAACCGAGCATTAATGGGATCTAACATGCAACGACAAGCTGTGCCATTGGTTAAACCTCAACCACCTCTTGTATCCACAGGAATGGAAGGTAGGGTTGCGAAAGATAGTGGGCAATTGTTGGTCTCACCAATTGATGGCTTGGTTGTTGAGTCTACTGCAGACCGCATTACTATAGTTGATTCGGAAGGCACCGAAAACAGTTTTAAATTAAGAAAATTCCTGCGATCAAACCAAGGAACTTGTATTAATCAACGACCTATAGTAGATCGAGGTGATTATGTTAGAGCAGGAGATATATTGTGTGACAGCTCTTCTACTGGTGGAGGGGAATTAGCGTTAGGTCAGAATGTTTTAGTTGCTTTCATGAGTTGGGAAGGATACAACTTTGAAGATGCAATTATATTGAGCGAAAGATTGGTTAAAGATGATCGGTTCACTTCAATTCATATAGAGAAACACGAATGTGAAGCTCGTGATACGAAATTAGGTGCGGAAGAGATTACGCATGACATTCCTAATGTGGGTGAAGATAGTTTGCGGGATTTGGATGAAGATGGGGTTATACGCATAGGAGCTGAAATTGGTCCTGGCGATATTTTGGTAGGGAAGATTACCCCTAAAGGTGAAACCGAATTAAGCGCTGAAGAGAAACTGCTTAGAGCAATATTTGGAGAAAAAGCACGAGACGTTAAGGACACTTCTTTAAGAGTGCCTCATGGACAACGTGGGAAGGTAATAGATGTTCGTGTTTTAAGCCGAGCCAACGGCGACGATTTACCACCCGGAGTAAACAAATTAGTACGATTATGGATTGCTCAAACTCGGAAAATATCTGAGGGAGACAAAATGGCAGGACGCCATGGTAACAAAGGTGTGGTGGCACGCATATTGCCCGAGTCAGATATGCCGTTTTTACCGGACGGTACTCCGGTCGACATTATTCTTAACCCAATTGGTGTTCCGTCACGAATGAATTTGGGGCAAGTAATGGAGACTCATTTAGGATGGGCAGCTAATGCCCTAGGGTTTAAAGCGGTCACGCCTGTATTCGAAGGTGCACTTGATACTTCCGTGGAGGACGCACTTGCTCAAGCTTGGCTAACTTCGCGATCGGGATCAGTGAAATACGATACATCAGACGGACAATTGTCAAAGAAGGTAGATGTTGATCATTTATCAAATTGGCTCGATGAAAAGGGTTATGGTTTTGCTGAAGTGTTTGGTTCTGCAATCGGTGAAAATGCAGTTCCTGGTGAAGCCAAGAAAGCATGCTTAGAACTATGGATGGCTGAAGAGGCAGATATTGATGTGACAGAGATGTCTACTAAAGAAATAGACGCTGAGGTCTTAAAACTAAGTCGTGAAAAGCAAATGGCAGCGCCAACTATGGGTAAATCAATTTTATACGACGGGTTGACAGGAGAGCCTTTTGATCAACCGGTCACAACCGGCTATATATACATGATGAAGCTTATACACCTAATAGAAGACAAGATTCATGCTAGATCAACCGGACCATACTCATTGATTACTCAACAGCCGCTTGGAGGTAAAGCTCAGTTTGGAGGCCAGAGGTTTGGGGAAATGGAAGTATGGGCCTTGGAAGCATACAGTGCAGCTTTCAATTTGCAGGAAATGTTGACTGTTAAATCGGATGATGTTGTTGGACGGGTGAAAACCTATGAATCAATTGTAAAAGGCGAGGACGTAATTCAGCCTGGTATCCCTGAATCATTTCATGTTTTGCTGAAAGAATTACAAAGCCTCGGGCTGTCAGTTGAATTATTAAGGGAAGATAGTGGGGATATCCAGCTCGATGATAGTGAATTTTCAATAGATGATTTTAATTTAGCTTTGGAATCAATGACTGAGTCACTTCCAGAAATAGAAACAGATGAGCCTGGGCAAGTTACAGATGAACTTGAGTCAACTGAGACACAGGCCCAAACAGAAAATTCTGAATCGACGGAATCAGAGGTTGAACAGACTGAAGATAAATCGGAGGAAGATTTAGAGGATGCGGATTTAGAGGATGCGGATGAGGATACTAAAGAAGAATAAAGTCGTAATTAAACTGATAAGTAAATTTAATTACACAGACGTTACAAAAATAATGAACTTAGGTGAGGAGATATAGGTTATGGCCATGGCGCAACAATCCCAGAACGAGTTTAATGCTATACGTATAGCTATAGCATCTCCTGAGCAGATTAGGACTTGGTCTTATGGAGAGGTTTCTAAGCCAGAGACAATTAACTATAGGACTCTTAGGCCTGAGAAGGACGGCCTGTTCTGTGAACGGATATTTGGCCCAACCAAAGATTGGGAGTGTTACTGCGGCAAATATAAAAAGATTAGATATAAGGGAGTAATATGCGACCGATGCGGCGTTGAAGTGGCCAGATCTAAAGTGAGAAGAGAGCGCATGGGTCATATTAGCCTCGCAGCACCTGTAGCACATATATGGTTCTCAAAAGCCACACCTAGCAGATTAGGTTTGTTGTTAGATATTAGCCCTAGAAACCTGGAAAGGGTACTTTATTTTGCTCAGTACCTTGTTATGGAAGTTAATGAAGATATCCGTCAATCTAAAATAGACGCTGCAAAAGTGCAACTAGAAGAGAGGCTATTACAACTAGATGAGGTTGCAAAAGCTAGAATCGAACAATTATCGATTTCTGGCGAGTCTTCGGAAAATACTGTATCTGCTGAAAAAGCAGATGCAGAGCCTAAAGTTGAAGATGAAAAAACTAAGGAATCTGACGAGCTTAATCCGCAGGATAATATGTCGCCTGAATTGTTAGAGATCTATACTCAGTTGGAGAAAGACAAGCTAGATTCCCAACTGGAAACCTCGGACAACATCGATGAGTTAGAAGATCTCAGTGTAGGTCAATTGTTGACTGAGAGTAAATATCGCGATTTACGCTTTAAGCATGGCGAAATGTTCAAAGCAGGGATGGGAGCAGAATCAATATTAGAAGTTTTAGGATCCTTAGATCTTGATGCAAAAAGAGATTTACTTCAAAAAGATATACGGAGCACTTCTGGCCAGAGGCGAAAAAAGCTGATTAAAAGCTTACGAATTGTTGAAGCATTCCGGAAAAGTGGCAATAATCCTGAATGGATGATTTGGTCTGTTTTACCGGTTTTGCCCCCTGAGTTAAGGCCAATGGTTCAGTTAGATGGTGGTAGATTTGCAACCAGCGATTTGAACGATTTGTACCGCAGAGTTATAAACCGAAACAACCGTTTAAAAAGACTTATAGAGCTACAGGCGCCTGAAATCATTATAAGAAATGAAAAACGGATGTTACAGGAAGCAGTCGATGCCTTGGTTGATAATGGTAGACGTGGCCGAGCCGTATCTGGAAGTCACAATCACAAGTTAAAGAGTCTCTCTGACCTTTTGAGAGGTAAACAAGGCAGGTTCCGACAGAACCTTTTGGGTAAAAGGGTAGATTATAGTGGCAGGTCTGTGATCATAGTTGGACCGACTCTAAAGCTACATGAGTGTGGTATTCCAAGAAAGATGGCATTGGAATTGTTCAAGCCATTTGTAATGAATCAGCTTGTTGTTAAAGGTTATGCGCACAATATTAAAAGTGCGAAACGCATGGCTGAAAGAGTTAGGCCCGAGGTATGGGATATATTAGAGAATGTTATAAAAGATCGCCCTGTATTGTTGAATAGAGCCCCTACTCTTCACAGGTTAGGTATTCAGGCGTTTAAGCCTGTTTTGATTGAGGGAAGTGCCATCAGAGTGCATCCATTGGTCTGCGCAGCCTTCAACGCTGACTTTGATGGAGATCAGATGGCGGTCCATGTTCCATTATCGAAAGAAGCGGTTATTGAAGCTAACCAGCTTATGTTAAGCACAAACAATATGCTATCTCCAAGCTCTGGCGAACCAATGGTGGCTCCAACTCTTGATATCGTTCTTGGTTGTTACTATTTAACTTCATCGGATGATTCAGCAAAAGGCGCAGGGACAACTTATGGCAGCTTGGATGAAGCTAGACTAGCTTTCGAGATGAGATTGTTGAACGTAAGGGCTCCGATAAAAGTTAGAGTGCCTGCCGAATTGACTGTACGTACTGATGCTTCGACTTTGGAGACACAGGAACCTGAAGAAGGAACTAAGTTTATTGATACTACAGCAGGACGTATATTGATTAACAATGTGATTCCAGATGAATTAGGCTATTGGAACTTTGAAATGGATAAATCCGGCCTGAAAGACTTAGCAGCAATTGCTTATACGCAGATTGGGAATGAAGAAGCTGCAAAGCTTTTGGATTCTGTTAAAGATCTGGGCTTCCATTATGCTTCAAGATCCGGTACTACAATCGCAATAAGTGATATTGCTCTTTCGGAAGATAAAACTGCAATTATTCAAAAGGCTGATAAACGAGTGGCTTTACTTGAACAGCAATATTTAAATGGCTTAATCACCCAGCAAGAAAGATATACAAATACTGTACAAATCTGGACTGCAGCAAATGATGAGTTAACAAAGGTAATACAAAATAACCTAGGCAATTATGGTGGCATTTATTGGATGGCACAATCTGGGGCTAAAGGTAACATAGCTCAGATTAAACAGATGGCTGGCATGAGAGGACTAATGTCAGATCCTAAAGGCAGAATTATTGACAGGCCTATTAAATCAAATTTCCGTGAAGGGTTGTCTGTTTTAGAATATTTTATATCTACACATGGTGCTAGAAAAGGATTGGCTGACACAGCGCTTCGAACAGCGGACTCTGGATATCTAACTAGAAGACTTATAGACGTTTCTCAAGAAATAACAATAATGGATGAAGATTGCAGTACTGAAGCAGGAATATGGATACAAGAAGATCCCGATGCCACATTAGCTAGTGCCTTTGCAGATAGTTTGCTAACTAGATATACGGCAATGCCTGTTGCAGATCCCGCAACTGGTGAGGTTATTCTTGATGGTGGAGAACTTTTGGATGAAGAATCAGTCGAAAAAATCAATCAATCTGATATAAGTCAGGTGTTGGTAAGGTCACCGCTCACCTGTGAGTCGAGACCTGGTATATGTAGGATATGTTATGGAGTTCAATTAGGAACCGGGGAATTAGTAATGCGAGGTGAAGCTGTTGGGATTATAGCTGCCCAAAGCATTGGTGAACCAGGTACACAGCTAACTATGAGAACGTTCCATACTGGGGGAATTGCCGGAGCAGACATTACCAGTGGATTGCCGAGAGTCGAAGAATTGTTTGAAGCTCGAGCGCCAAAAGGTGAAGCGGTTCTATCTGAGATTGATGGAGAAGTCGAAGTAATAGAAGATTCTGATGGAAGGATTGTTAGAGTCACGAATAGGGAAGAATATGTCGATGAATATGACAT
>CEVQ01131350.1_pt1 | contig 41113 bp, 37 predicted proteins | sample 356551 | NCBI WGS metagenome assembly CEVQ01 (sample SAMEA2623756, study PRJEB7988) | marine metagenome | biome: marine biome (ENVO:00000447); feature: mesopelagic zone (ENVO:00000213); material: "saline water (ENVO:00002010), including plankton (ENVO:xxxxxxxx)" | depth 250 m | reverse complement strand
GTATGCCTGGTGGTATGCCTGGTGGTATGCCTGGTGGTATGCCTGGTATGCCTGGCGGTATGGGATTCTAAGTTTTCACTTATAAAAAATAAAACGTGAAAAAATCAATGAACACGTCACAACCCGTTAGTAACGAAAATCCAAATAGCCTTCTTACAATTGAGGCTGATCATGCTTCGAAAATTTTTGGGAACAGAAAAGCGGTAGATGACATTTCTTTCCAGATAAAAAGAGGTGAAGTTGTAGGATTTCTGGGGCCAAATGGTGCTGGCAAAACAACTACCATGAGAATGCTAACTTCATACTACACTCCTGATATTGGTAAAGTAAAAATATCAGGAATAGACACGCAGGAATCTGATATCGAAACCAGAAGAAAGATTGGTTACCTGCCTGAAAACAACCCTCTCTACGGCGATTTATTAGTCCATGAATACTTAAGTTTTGTTGCTGAACTAAGAGGACTAAACGGAAAAGAAAAAAAACGAAATATTGAAATGGCTGTTGAGGAAGTTAGATTAACCGAGGTTTATTATCTTCCTGTAAGTTTTCTGTCTAAAGGTTATAAGCAAAGAACTGGTCTTGCCGGAGCGATATTGCATAAACCTGAAATTTTAATTATGGACGAACCTACCGAAGGGTTAGATCCTAATCAACGAATATCGATGCGTGATCTTATTAGATCTTTAGGTAAAGATAGAACTGTTTTACTTAGCACACATGTGTTGGGTGAAATTGAAGGAACTTGCGATCGTCTTCTGGTAATAAATCGTGGGAAACTTATTGCCGATGATCCAGTGAGCACTATCTCACGACGTGTCAGAAGTTCTCAATCAGTTGTTGTAGAGGTGCAAGGCAGATCAGTGGAGAAATCATTGAGAAAACTTAAAGATATCACTGATTTAGAACGTGAAGATGGAATTAGCGACCGCAAGCGGTTTTTATTAACTTTTGATGGCGAAGATGACCCTAGGCCAGATATATTTAGAATGGCAAAGGATCAAAATTGGGTTTTATGGGAGTTAAGGGAGTCAGAGTTAAAGCTTCAAGATGTATTTCAGGCGTTAACTCAGGACACAAGCTCAGCTACAAGCGATGATAGTCATATATCATCAGAGGTAGATGAGGGCTAACCGATGAACACATTCTTAGCTCTACTCCGTAAGGACCTTAAGGGATATTTTGACCAGCCAACTGGATACGTTTTACTTGTAATTTTCGTAGGGGTGACTTCTTGGTTGTTTTTCCGTACCGCTCTAGCTGCAGGTAGCCAAGATGCTTCCCTAAGAGCCCTTTTTGATGCACTACCATTTATTTTGGCAATCTTTATACCAGCTGCGACTATGCGCTTATTTGCAGAAGAGTTAAGAGATGGAACCCTGGAATTGCTATTAACACAGCCTTTGCGCAGTTGGACCGTACTTGGTTCCAAGTTCGCTTCAGGCCTTACATTTGTCACAACTGGAATCATTCTTACAATTGGAATACCTCTACTTCTTGAAACTTCTGGAAATATGGATACCGGTGCGATAGCAGCACAATATATTGGATCAATTTTTTTCGCTGGTTCTTTAGTAGCAATCGGGATGTTCGGCTCTAGTTTAACTAGAAATCAAATTGTTGCATTTATCCTAGCACTATTTATCAACATCGTTTTAATAGTTATTGGACTGTCATTTGTAACTCTGACGGTACCGTCTTCTGTCGCTGTTTTGATGCAAGACCTTAGCCCTCTAACGCACTTCGGGAATATGGCAAAGGGGGTAATAGCACTTAGAGATGTAATATATTTCATTGCATTAATAGCACTATTCCTCTCAGGCACATACTTAAGTTTGCGAAGCAGAACACTGAGTCATTCAACTCAACTTTATAAAAACCTTCGACTTGGAGTGGCAGGTTTAGTTATTGCGAGCATACTAGCGGGCTGGTTCGGAAATTCAATTGCTGGCCGCTGGGATATGACTGAAGATAGAGTTTACACTTTGAGCCCAGCAACTGAAGATCTTGTTACAAACCTAGACGATTTACTTACTATAAATCTATATGTATCGAGTGATCCTCCAGTACAAATAGCAGGATCAACTCGAGAGATTCAAGGTTTTCTGGAAGGATTAGATGCAAAATCAGATATGGTAAGAGTGGTTACTCATACCGCTGATAAAGATGATGTTTCTGCTGAAGCCGCTATGTTAGCAGGGATACCTAAACAACAATTTAACATAGAATCACAAGACGGATATCAGGTCAAAGATGGTTACTTAGGCATAACGGTTAGTTACACTAATAGTAGAGAAATAATTCCATTTCTCGACACCGTAGACGGTTTAGAATATCAGATCGCTACATTAGCGAATAAAATGGTTCGCACAGACAAGAAAACTATTGGATTCTTGACTGGGCATGGAGAAAAAGATCGTGCAACACAATTTCAATGGTTTTCTCTCCAGCTAGAGGAACAATATAACCTGACTGACATATCTGTTAATACCGAAGGCCAACTGGACTTGTCTGAGTTAGATATTATAGTAATAGCGGGCCCAACAGAGCCTGTCAGTGACTCTGAAAAGGCATCAATTCATGAGTTCCTGTCTAAAGGCGGAAAAGCACTCGTACTGATCGACAGTACGGTGACGGATACAGCGCGGTTCATTGCCCGACCCAACCCAAATAATTTTAATGATTTTATTCTTGATTATGGCGCGTTCGTACATGAAAACATTGTTATAGATACTGAATCTCATCGAAATTTATCTTTTACCACCCAAGGCGGAAATGTTCTGCTACCTTATCCCTACTGGATTAATGCTCAAACAGCAGCTTCAAAAATCGGAGCATCTGGGGAAGCAGCAACTTTAACGTGGGCTGCTTCAATCGAGTTACAAGAAAATCCCAAGATACCTTATGTGGAACAATATATACCACTACTTGAAACAACTGATTTTGGTCTATTGAATTGGGATTATCAGGACATCAGCCCTAAGCAAGATTTAACAGAATACGATTTCAGTACGAGTGACACTGCTAAACAATTACTAGCAGTCGGACTTGAAGGTAGCTCTTATAATTCCCAATCGCAAAGTGACCAACAGTTCCGTTTAGTTGTGGTTGGAGATTCAGACTGGTTGACTGATAACGTGGCTGCTAGATACCAAAACAACTTGATATTAGCTTTAAATTGGGTTGACTGGCTTGCACAAGAAGAGGCATTGGCTAGCATTAGGTCTAAAGTTATAACATCTCGTACGTTATTGTTCAGCTCAGACACTCTGAAAAATTTCGTCCAGTACGCAAATATAGTTGGTGTTCCAGCCATACTCATATTGGTTGGCGGAATTCGATTTATAAGGCGAAGACAATTCACACAACGAATCTGGGCTGACAGGGAGGATGCACAATGAAGGGGCGTGAAGTTGGTTACGTTTTATTAGCTCTAATTATATTGGGTGTGGCTGGAGTCATAGTTAAATTAGTCACCACTGGCAACAATAATGAAACTTTAACTGGTTTATTACCTTTGCATAGCGATGTTATTGATGGAATCACTATACGCACAACTGAATTCGGGCCGGATTCTACTGAAGGTACAGCTAAATTAAGTAGACTAGGTGATGATTGGTCAATAAACACTGAGGCTGGTTCACAAACTGCCTTTCAGCCATATCTAGATCGGATGTGGGAAATGGTCTCAAGATTTGAAGGGGCTCAGCTAATATCAACAAACCCTGATAGCCATACGAAAATGCTTATTGATGACCAAACCGGAATAGAAGTTATATTTATGCTGGGAGCATCAGTGCAGGAGAAATTTACAGTTGGAAGTGGTTGGTCATCTGAGATGCGTCATTGTTTTATAAGAAGAGCTGGAAACGATTATGTATATACTGTCCCTTGTCAATATGAAAATATTTTTAACCCATCTCCAAACAGCTGGCGAAATCCTGTGATTGTTAGTATTGCAAGAGAAGAAATTACTCTAGTTACAATCAGATATCCTAAACAGAATAATGAATTCTTTAGTGTCGATTTGAACGGTCAAACCAATGGAGTATGGACCCCGTTCCTTGTACTTCCAGAGGGTAATGAATACGCAAATCCATATCCTTCAGAAACCTTGCTCAGAGCTGTTAATGGGCTGGTTGGTTCCGACTTCGCTTCAAAAGAACAAATTGATGCAATTAACTTTGACATACCAGATGCATCTATCCTTGTTAAAACGAGAGACGGTTCACAAATACCGACTCAAAGAGTGTTATTTGTAAATAATAATGATGGTACGTATTATGTTAAAAATACCAACCGGGCTGATGTGTTTATACTGGAGTCAGATGTGGTTGAAACCTTCATACTCCCGCTCGACTCTTATAAATTCCCGGAAGAAACGCTACCCTAAGAATTCAGTCAATTAGCTCTAGCTTCCTAAAACTAACAACATTTTCCATCGAATCAAGCCATGCATTTCCTGCAGTTTTAGAAACTTCTCCAAGATATATGTTACCGTCTTGATCAATAGCTATGCCATGCGGAGCAATCATTTGTCCAGGTTGAGTCCCAAAGCCGTTTTCACCTACTTTTGACAACCTTTTGCCTGAACGGTCAATTATGCTAATCCTAGGACCTATATTAGGCACCAACTGACTAACTACACCCTGGAAACCAAGCTCGCCGACATACATTAACCCATCAAGACCAATTCTTAGAGCACAAGGTCGATGCACATTAGTATATTCATGCTGAAAGCCGCCGTTTTGATCAAAAACTTGAATCCTATGATTCTCTCGGTCAGCTACGTAGACATATCCTTCGGTATCGATCGCTATATTATGTGGTAATGAAAATTCTCCCGGATCAACACCCGGGGCACCCCAACTTAAGATATGGTCTCCCTCATGAGAAAACCTATGTACAGCGGAATTCATATATCCATCACTAATAAAAATGTCACCAGTATTTTGATCGACAGCCACATCTGTGGGTTTATTAAAAGGCTTACCTCCATGTATAGATGAAGGCTTATCAGCTGTGCCCAGAGTCATTTTTATCTGGCCATCCGAGGTCATCCATCGGATCGTATGATCAAAATGGTCCGTACAATAAAATGTATTGTCCGGACCCGGGGTTATAGCATGTGGGTTAGTAAATATTCCTTGACCCCAACTGTTTACAAAATTACCTGCTTTATCAAAAATAAGGACAGGATAATCTCCCCTAGCAAAAACATAAATCAAGCCATCAGCGCCTACTGCCACACCAGCCACTTCGTTCCAGCTAATCCCGCTGGGGGTTTTAGCCCAATCTACAAGATTTCTGTAAGTGTACTGGTTTTGTCCTAATTTAATCTCGTCGCTCATTTATTAAGCCTCATATTGTGTAGTTGAGTAGTTTGTAAATATAAACATTAATTTTTTGATATCACTTATAATACTAATTCAGATTTTGAGCATATACAAAACTTATTGATTTATAGCTGATAAATTTTGAATCTGTATGAGGTTTTAGATAATGAGTCAAATAAATTCAGGAACAGTTATTAGCCTACAAACAAGTCCAAAAAAAGGATTCGCTTTATCTCGCCTAACAGAAGTCGAATTTATAGCAGGATTAGGTATATCTGGGGATTCACATGCTGGAAAATCAGAAAATCGCCAAATACTGATAATGGATAGCGAAACCCAACACATATTTGAAATCAATCCCGATGTGACGCGTGAAAATGTAACGACAAAAGGTCTGATCTTAAATACTTTAACGCAGGGCGATCTTTTAATGTTGGGCGATTCAGTAAAAATAGAGGTCACAGGCGATTGTGCTCCTTGTAAAAACCTGGATTTACAAAAACCCGGGCTCAGCAAAGCTATCAATGGTCAACGAGGTATTCTTGCCAAAGTAATTAATTCGGGTTTCGTAAAGGTTAATGACAAGATAGTCGTGGAGACAAAGTCATAATGCAAAAAGAATATGAAATTTGGTTAGACGGCGAATATTACCCCAGGAGTGAATCTAAAATCAGTATGTTAGATAGAGGGTTCAAATTGTCTGATCTAGTCTATGACACCCTAAGAACATTTGATGGCAAAGTCTACAGGCTCGATGATCATATGGAACGTTTTGAACGGTCACTTAACTACGTGAGAATTGACCCAGGAATATCGATCAATAAAATAGCTGATTTGATTTTAGAAGTTGTTGAGCATAACGAGCCTCTTCGTTCAGCAAAGCAAGATGATTATATGATTTCGCCCATAATCACTAGAGGTGTAGGATATAGACTTAAAGATGTCGATACCAAGCCAAGCATTTCTATATTTATCGATCCAATTGATTTTAACTTCTATAGCCTAATGCATTTAGAAGGTGCTCATGGAGTAATTTCAAAAGCTAGAAGTTTTAGTTCTGAACAGTTAGATCCAAAGGTCAAACATTTCTCAAGGCTTAGCTATGTGATGGCAGATATCGAGGCTACAGATGTTGACCCTCAAGCTTTCCCCATTATGTTGGATATGGAAGGAAACATTTCTGAAAGTGTTGGATCAAACGTTATGATTGTTAAAGATGGCACAATTAAAACCCCAAAAGATACTGCTATCCTGCAAGGGGTATCAAGAAAGGCTGTTATTGAAACCGCATTAGCGCTTGGAATTGATGTCGTTGAAGAAGATTTACAGCCTTACGATTTATATACGTCAGATGAGGCGTTTTTCACATCCACACCATTTTGCTTAATACCGATTAGCAAAATAGACAAAAGGCAAATTACTGATCAGGTCCCTGGACCTATTACTACCCAACTACTTGCCGCATGGAGTGAATCAATAGGCCTTGATATAGTGGATCAAACTATGAAACTTGGCAATAAGAAAAATTAACAATCAGTTAATTACTCAATTTTAACCAGAAATATTGACGACACTAATCTACATTGCTAGCCTTTCCCCTTTAACGCTATTAAAGACGTAGAGAAACTGGAGAAAACTATTGCCTAAATCAGAACTTTCGGGACTTACACAGACAGTTAATGGTGCTGTTGACCCAAGAACGCTGGGTCCAACAATGACTCATGAACACTTGTTAATTGATTTCAGTACTATGTTCGTAGAGCCGCCTGAGGCTTCCCAAAAATTTCTTGCACATCAAAAATTGTCCATGGAAAACCTTGGATGGATTAGATACAACTGGACATCTAACTTAGACAATCTCCTGTTAATTGAAGAGAAAACTGCACTCAACGAAGCTATGTACTATAAGCGCGAGGGTGGAGGGACTCTTGTGGATGCGACCACCATAGGCATAGGAAGAGACCCTCTAGCTCTCTCAAGGCTAGCTAGAGCGACCAACTTAAATATCATCATGGGGGCTGGATGGTATATAGATAAAGTTCATCCAGAAGACATGGGTTCTAGAACAGAAAATGATCTAGCAAAACAAATAATAAAAGAGCTAACAGAAGGAATAAATGAAACCAATGTAAAAGCCGGTATTATTGGTGAAATCGGTTGTTCATGGCCTTTGACAGATAACGAACGAAAAGTCCTCAGAGCCGCTGCTACTGCTCAGAGTGAAACCGGAGCGCCCATCTTGATTCATCCAGGAAGAGACGAATCAGCGCCAAACGAGATCTTAGAAGTATTGGCTGAAGCTGGTGCTAATTTGGAAAGAGTTATTATGGGGCATTTGGACAGGACTGTTTTTAGCGATGACACCACTATAGAAATAGCAAAAAGTGGATGCTATATGGAATATGACTTGTTTGGAAATGAATCATCTCACTATCCATTGCCAGGTTCTTATATGCCAAACGATGAACAACGTTTAGAAAAAATACAGCTACTAATGAACGAGGGTTTCGGAGAAAAGGTTTTAGTTGCACAAGATATCTGCACAAAGCATAGATTAGTAAAATACGGAGGTCATGGATACCACCATATTTTGCAAAATATGATTCCTCGAATGAAGCAAAAAGGGTTTTCGAAAGAAGAGATAGATAATATCGTTACCAACAATCCTTCAAAAATATTAACCTTTGAATAATAAGAAGAACTATTTGTAAATTTAAATAAATAAATTCGATCAGGAGTAGATATGGGAAATATAGATGACACAATAGCAAAACTAGGAATAACTCTGCCGGATGCGCAGGCACCTGTTGCAAATTATGTGCCAAGTGTTAGAACAGGAAATCTTTTATACCTTTCAGGACTGGGACCAGCTAACCGGCCGGATGGCTCTGTTCCAAACGGTAAACTTGGGCAAGATCTTGACACAGAACAAGGGTATGAGGCCGCGCGACTCGTTGGAATAAACATGCTTGCAAGAATAAAAGAAGCTGTAGGTGGAGACTTAAGCAAAGTAAAAAGGGTAGTTAAACTACTCTCAATGGTGAATTCCACAGCAGATTTTACCGAACATCCACAGGTAGCAAACGGATGCTCAGATCTAATGACTGAAGTGTTTGGCGACCGTGGCAAACATGCTCGATCAGCAGTTGGAATGGCAAATCTGCCAGGGAATATACCTGTAGAAATCGAAGTGATTATTGAAGTGTCTGATTAATTTATTTATCTAAAATACTGATTACAGATAACCATTTATATCATCCAACAAATCCTCCGTATTTAGGAGATATTAAGATATGTCTGAAAGATTAAAAGATAAAGTAGCGTTCATTACCGGAGGTGCATCTGGCATTGGAGAGGCTACTGCATTTCTTTTTGGAGAACATGGCGCAAAAATAATAGTTGCTGACATTGATAAAGATGCCGCTTTAAGCACATCTCGAGAACTTAGCGCTTCAGGTATTGATTCTTTAGGAATTCAATTAGATGTAACACGTGATTCAGATATCAAGAAAGCGTTTTCCAAAGCGATTGAAAAATTTGGGTCTATATCGATACTTGTTAACAGCGCCGGATTAAATCCAAGGCTGCCTTCATTATCAAACAAATCATCTGAAGAGGTATGGGATCGAATTATTGAGGTAAATCTTAAAGGAACTTATCTCACTTGTAAAAACGTAGTTAAAATAATGGAAGAAAATGGAAGTGGATCTATTATCAATTTATCGTCGATAATGGGTGAAGTTGCATATCATTCCTCCATGAGTAATGGATTTTCAGCCTACAATCCTTCAAAAGGCGGCGTTTTACTATTTACCAAGAATTTAGCAGTCGATTTAGCACCAAAAAACATTAGAGTAAACTGTTTAAACCCAGGATTCGCTGAAACCCCATTCACAAAAGCATTAACTTCAGACGCCGAGCTTGTACAAAAAATTATTGACCTACATCCAATTGGTAGACTTGCTCAACCAAAGGAAATTGCCTACTGCGCTCTATTTTTAGCATCTGATGAATCTTCTTTTGTTACCGGCACCTCGTTATTAGTTGACGGTGGATATACCGCGCAGTAACACATTAAACCTTCTAAAAAACGTTTTCGTTAGCTCATAAACTTTACATCTGTGAAGTCCTTTTATTTCAAGTGCTTTGCAGAAGTTGACAGTCAAATAGTTGGCCTTTACGGTTTCATTAGAAATCTCGGTTTAATGCAAATACTGTTCCAAATATTCTCTGTATTATTTTTTTCCGCTAATTAATTTGCACATGCTTTTCAAGAATATAAACTACTTATCAATTACAATGTGTATTGAAATTAGTTGTAATACTTAACTTTTTGTAAGATTTAACATATGAAAGAGAATGAAGATGATAGTAGTTATTGGAGCAGATCACGGTGGATACGCTTTAAAAGATGAGCTGTCCAGCTTAATAGGTAATTTAAATCATAAAGTATTAGACGTAGGCGCACATGTTAATGATCCTCTAGACGATTACCCAGACTATGCTAAAGCTGTTGCGGAAACGGTTGCATCAGGAGAAGCACAGAAAGGCATTATGTTATGTGGAAGTGGAGTGGGCGCAGCCATAACAGCAAATAAAGTTAAAAATATAAGAGCTTCAGTATGTCATGACACATATTCAGCACATCAAGGCGTCGAACACGACGATATGAACGTTCTGTGCATTGGATCCAGGGTGATCGGAATAGAACTAGCTAGAGAAATTACAATCTCATTTCTCGGGGCAACCTTTATACCAGAGGAGAAATACATAAGACGCTTAAATAAAATCAAGAATCTTGAAGATCGATGAGTTGTGTCAAAATATAAATTGTTTCATGATATTCGAACACATATAATTAACCTGCTTTATGTAATTTCCAAAACTGCTAGTAAACTTAAGCAATATATATTGATTATGCGTATTACAGCCAAATTTAACAGTTTTACTTAAAATGATCACCAGCGAAGAAATAAGAGAATCTTTCCTTTCATACTTTGAAGAACAAGACCATATGAGAATGGCAAGTGCTTCATTAATACCTGTTGGGGACCCTACCCTGCTTTTGACTACAGCCGGAATGGTTCAATTTAAACCATATTTCTCTGGCGAATCAGATCCCCCACATCCAAGACTAACTTCTTCTCAAAAGTCTTTTCGTACGGTAGACATTGATGAAGTAGGCGATTCTACTCACCTCACTTTCTTCGAAATGTTAGGCAACTTTAGCATCGGCGATTACTTTAAAAAAGAAGCTATACAACATGGCTTGGATTGCCTTTCTCAAAAAATGGGTTTGGAAAAAGATAAATTCGCTATAACAATACATACAACTGATGATGAAGCAGAAAAACTTTGGATAGATGCTGGAATTCCCAAGGATAAAATATTCCGTTTTGGTGATTCCGATAACTGGTGGGGACCTGCCGGTGCTGAAGGTCCTTGTGGACCATGCAGTGAACTGCATTATGACTTCGGTCCTAAGTTAAGCTGCGAAGACAAAAATTGCGCACCAAATTGCACCAATAATATGCCGAACTCAAATGAGACATGCAAAAGATATGTCGAGCTTTGGAATTTGGTATTTATGCAGTTCTACCATAAATTGGATGGTACTAGAGACCCACTACCCGCTCCGAGCGTTGACACAGGAATGGGATTAGAAAGATTAACTGTAATTCTTCAAAATGCTAAAGATATTTACGATACTGATCTTTTCGATCCAATACTAGCTAAAGTATCCGAACTGTCTGGCAAAAAATATGGAGACGATAATACTACTGATATAGCGTTTCGGGTTGTATCAGAACATGCACGCAGTTCAGTATTTTTAATAGCAGATGGTGTCGTTCCAGGAAATGAAGATAGAGGATATGTACTTCGAAGGATTATTAGAAGAGCTATAAGGTTCGGAAGAGTTCTTGGCTTAAAGGAAGGATTTTTTGGACCCATAGCAGAGATCGTGATCAATAAAATGAAATCTGTTTACCCAGAGCTAAACCTTCATGAAAACTTTATAAAAACTGTACTTTCACTTGAAGAAAAACGATTTACCAATGTGTTTCAACAAGGTTATTTGATACTTGACGAGGCATTGGAAGCCGCAATCCAAAACAAAACCGACTTATCGGGAGAATTGGCATTCAAGCTATGGGATACATATGGATTCCCGTTAGAAATTACATTAGAAATTGCAAGCGAGAAAGATGTTTCTGTTGATGTTGATTCATTCAATACAGAGATGGAAAGTCAGAAAAAGCGGGGCAGAGCTTCAGGTAAATTTGATGACGACAGATCTAAAATTAAAGTCTATGAAAGTTTGTCAGTAGGATCTACTCAATTTTTAGGCTATAAGCAATTAGCGGCGGACACCGTAATCGTCGGTTTACTCTGCAATGATGAAAATGTGTCTGAAGTTAAACAAGGTGAATCGATAGAAATCGTGATGAGAGAAACGCCCTTCTATCCAGAAGGTGGGGGACAAGTTGGAGATGGTGGACAACTTTCCGGAGCTAACGGCGAAATTGAAATCAATGACACCCAAACTGTTATGCCTGGATTAATTGTTCATTTCGGTAAAGTTAAGCAGGGTAATTTCACTTTAGGCGAAAAGGTAGGCGCTTATGTCCACCCAGTGCGAAGAGAGGACACAGCTAGAAACCACACTAGCACACATCTGGTTCATGCGGCTCTTCGACAAGTTCTTGGCACTCATGTGCGACAGGCGGGTTCATATGTTGCATCCGATAAATTACGATTTGATTTTACCCATCCACAAGCGGTTACATTGAAAGAAATGAAACTCGTACAAAAACTAGTTAACGAAAAAATTCGAGCCAATGCTAGAGTGCAGTCGAGTGAAGATGAATACACTAAGGCCATCGAACGTGGAGCTCTAGCTTTTTTCGGAGACAAATACGAGCAAAAAGTTAGACTAGTAGAAATAGCTAACGGAGCAACCTTCAGCTTTGAAGTATGTGGAGGGACTCACGTTAAGTCAACTGGCGAAATCGGGTCAATGTATATCTTGTCCGAACAAAGTATTGGTTCCGGAATCAGGAGACTAGAAGCAATAAGTGGACGAGAATCAGAAAGAATGGCCTGGGATATTTTGCAGCGACAAGAGAAAGTGTCTCAATTATTACAGGCATCCTCAAATGAAATTGAATCGCGTATAGAAAAACTTGTTGAAGAGAATAATCAATTAAAGAAACGTACTGAAGAATCCGAACGGAAGTCAGCGTTAAACTCAGTGGCAAAATTACTAGAAGACACACAAACTATTTCAGGAGTATCAGTGTTGTCACAGAGGGTCGAGGCACCTGACCAAGATACTCTAAGAAATATTGGAGACTGGCTGAGAGATAAATTAGGTAGCGGCGTAGTTGTGGTCGGTGCGGTTATTAATGATCGACCCCAATTAGTGGCTATGGTAACAAAAGACTTGATCTCACAAGGACTTGATGCTTCAAACATTGCTAAAGAATCAGCAAAACTTATGCAAGGGGGGGGAGGCGGACGAGCCGACGTTGCCCAAGCAGGAGGTAAGTTAGCTGATAAATTAGATGAAGCACTTGGTAAAGTGCCTGACATAATCAAATCTAGTATTAAGGAATAGAAAGATATGAATACTATCTCTCGGGTCTTTATTGGGGTCGACCTTGGAGATAAGCGCATTGGATTATCTAAAAGTGATCCCTTAGGATTAATAGCCAGTCCAGTTAAAACCATACCTGCTGTAAATATAAATACAGACGTTCAAAATGTAGTCAGATTTGCAACAGAATGTGACGCGCAAAAAATAATAATTGGACTCCCGCTACTAATGTCAGGCCAGAAAGGGTCTCAAGCAAATAAAGCGTCCACGTTCGCCGAGCTATTGTCTGGTAATACCTCTATCCCTGTGCAATCCGAGGATGAGAGATTATCTTCTAAAGAGGCTGAAAATATACTAACTTTCAATCGGCAAAAATCAACAAATAAAAATAAACCCTTGGATTCCTATGCAGCAGCGATAATTCTGCAAAGGTATTTAGATCGAATAAATAAGGCTTGAGTGTACATGAAACGATTAGGCATAATTGGACACCCACTTTCTCATTCAATTTCTCCTGAATTCCAACAAGCTGCATTAGATCATCATGAAATAAAAGCAGATTTCTATCGATGGGAGATAAAAGAAGACGAACTAAGTTCATTCTTCAAAACTATTCAGAATGCTAATTTCCTTGGAGCTTCGGTTACCATCCCTTACAAAGAAAAATGTCTAGGTTTTCTTGAAAAAGTGACGGACTCTGCAAAACTTATAGGGGCTGTAAACTGTATTGTTAACGAGAATAACCAGCTTGTTGGATACAACACTGACGGTTCTGGTTTTATCAGGGCTTTAAAAACAAAACATGGTTTTAACCCACAAAGTAAAAAAGTGCTGCTGATTGGAGCTGGAGGAGCAGCTAAGGCTATCGCATACTCGTTATTGAAAGAGAAAATTGATCAGCTCACGATAGCTAATAGAACGGTGGCTAGGGGAGATAAATTAGCTGAAACCTTAAAATCAATTGCCCCGAAAATAAATTCCATCAAATTAGAGAGAGAATCTCTAATTGAACCTTTAAGCGATGTAGATCTTATAGTGAACACTACATCAATCGGAATGAAAAATGGACCAGCGCCTGATCATTCTCCAATCCCGGAAGATTTAATACCGCGAAATGCTATGATAAATGATATAGTCTATAACCCTATCGAGACTCCCTTGATTAAGGCTGCAAAAATTAAAAAGGCTCCAACTATTGGAGGCCTAGACATGCTTGTTTATCAAGGAGTTGAGGCCTTCGAATTATGGACAAACAAACATGCACCTGAAACGATTATGTATGATGCTGCACAAAAGGCTTTGGGATTATGAATAAAAATATTGTGTTTCTAACAGGCTTTTCAGGGACTGGCAAAACCACTGTCGGACGCCAAGTTGCCAAACTTTTAAGCTGGAGATTTATAGATATTGACGAGGAGATTAGCTTCGAGCTAGGCCAAGATATTAGCCAGGTTTTCGCAAGTCAAGGTGAACCAACTTTCAGGGATCTAGAACACAAAAAACTTTTGGAAGTTGTGGCTGATGACAACTTGATAATATCAACTGGTGGCGGAATTTTAACTGATGAAAGAAACCAAACCGTAATGGCAAAAAGCGGCTTTACAATATGTTTGGAAGCGAGTATAGACACGATTATTAATCGATTAAAACAAGATGTTTCTTCCGAAATTCGTCCAATGCTTAAAGGCGATCTGTCAGTAAAATCCGTTTCAAAACTTAAAACATATCGCCAACATTTATATTCACAAGCAGACTGGACAATACACACCGATAAATTATCGGAAAAAACTGTTGCGAGCGAACTTATTAGAGCAATCCACTTAATTAATCAATCTCACGATACAGAAATATCGACAATTGCTCCTGAAGAACTCTCGAGTATGGTTGATACGAAAAATGGGAAATATCCTATATGGGTAGCTCAAGGAAACATAGGACAACTAGGTAGCAGATTAAAGAAAGTAGTTAACCCATCTGTGGGATACGTAATAACAGACCAAGGAGCGAACAAGTACGCACGTGAAGTTCAGAACTCTATGGAATCAAGTGGAATAGAATCGCATTCTTTTACTATGGAACCAGGAGAGGAGCATAAAAATCTATCGACTGTTGAATTGATTTACACATGGCTTGCGGAGCGTAAAGCAGAGAGGAGTCATGTAATTGTTGCTGTTGGTGGTGGCGTTGTGGGAGATTTAGCCGGTTATGTTGCAGCTACCTACCTTAGAGGACTGCCCGTTGTACATGTACCTACAACTCTCTTAGCCATGATGGACTCTTCAATAGGCGGGAAAACAGGCGTTGACCTTATGCAAGGTAAAAATTTAGTTGGTAGTTTTCATCAGCCTAAATTTGTATTAGTAGATACCAATACGCTTCAGACACTACCAAAACGAATCCTAACTGAAGGATGGGCGGAAGGTTTAAAACATGGACTAGCACTTGATAAATCATTGCTAGAAAGCTTCGAGAAGAATGCTTCTGATTTGAAGAAACTAGACTTAGATGTCACAACAAAATTAATAAAACACAGCATATCAATTAAGGCAGAAAGGGTCTCAGAGGATGAATTTGAGAAACTTGGAAAACGGATTTTGCTTAATTACGGACACACAATTGGCCACGCTATAGAATCCATTACTAACTATTCATCATATCTTCATGGAGAAGCTGTCAGTATTGGCATGATGGCAGCAGGACATATTTCTGTAGGGAAAAACTTATTGAGTAGTGATGATCTAATCAGACAGGAAACCTTATTAAAAACTTTTAACTTGCCTGTGAAATTTAAAAATCTAAGTATCGATAATGTAAAAGATAGGATTGTGTCTGATAAAAAGCGAATCCGTGGAAAAGTTCATTGGGTATTGTTAAACGACATTGGATCGGCCACAACAAATTCTGAAGTAACCGACTCCGAAATAACACAAGCTCTTAAAAACGTCAGTTCAGTTTAAATTAGACTGTCTGGAAGATTTAATATCTTGATTTTTAAATTAGAAGCTACAGATGGACGAGCTAGAACCGGTTCCATTCATACAGCAAAAGGAACTATAGATACTCCTGTATTTATGCCAGTTGGCACTCAGGCTAGCGTCAAGTCGCTGGATCCTAAGGACTTAACTGAATTAAATGCACAAATTATTCTTGGTAACACTTATCACCTATATCTAAGGCCTGGTGTTGAGTTAATCAAGGATTTTGGAGGTTTAGGGAAATTTATGGGTTGGGAAGGACCAGTCTTGACTGACTCTGGTGGCTTCCAAGGGTTCAGCATGGGGCGTTTAATGAAAACAGATCAAGATGGTATCGAATTTACATCACATCTGGATGGTTCAAGTCATTTATTTACCCCAGAAAAGGTAATCGATTATCAAGAATCTTTAGGTTCAGATATTGTAATGCCTTTAGATTGGTGTGTAGAACTTCCTAATGACTTAGACACGTTAAAAACTGCCGTGCAAAGAACCACATCGTGGGCAGAACGATCACTTAACGTCAAAAGTAGCGACCAATATGCTCTTTTTGGAATCGTGCAGGGAGGTACAGAAAAAAACCTAAGAGAATTGTCAGCAAAGCAAATCACAAAACTAGATTTTGACGGCTATTCAATTGGCGGTTTGAGTGTAGGGGAAACAAAATCAAAAATGTATGATATAGCTTCCTTCACAGCTCAGTTGTTACCTGAAGATAAGCCAAGATATTTGATGGGAGTTGGGTCACCCGAAGACTTGTTCGAGTCTGTTGCTGTCGGAATAGATATGTTTGATTGTGTTTTACCTACTAGAGTAGCCAGAAATGGTAGTTTATTCACGTCTAAAGGAAGAATTAATATAGTGGGAAAACGGTTTCGAACAATGAACAGGCCTATAGAAGCAGAGTGCGACTGCTATACCTGCATGAATTTTACGGCAAGTTATTTAAGTCACCTATTCAGAGCAAAAGAACTTTTGGGTTACAGGCTTGCATCAATACATAATTTGCGTTTTATCACTAATTTGATGACCAATATGAGAAATTCAATTCAGATAGGCGAATTTAAAGATTATAAAAAACGATTTTTAAATGAATATCGGCCGACCAACGAATCAATCAGAATTGATCAGAAACAAAAATGGTTAGATATTAAAAATGAAAATTTCGGAAATTAAGAGTTTAACAGCCGCCAGCTACAGCAGGGACAATTGAAATTTCGTCTCCAGATTTAGTCGGTGTATCTAAACCGTCCAAAAATCTAACATCTTCTCCATTAATATACACATTAACAAAATTTCGCAACGAGCCCGAGTCATCGCATAACCTATCTTTGATACCTGGATAAGCTTCATTTAAAGCTTCCACAACAGCAGATAGATTTTCTGCTTCAACGCTTACTTTATCGGCTCCATTTGTGACTCTACGTAATGGAGCTGGAATCCTCACATCAATACTCATTTTTATAAAACCTCTAATATTATCCTTCTACTACATCACCGGAAATTGGATCTACGCGCACTCCCTTTGTAGCAACCCAATCTAAGGCTTTTTGTATTTCATCTTCTTCGCCCTCTATTTCTAGTACAACCCATCCCATATCTTCCCTAACATCAGCTCTTCTAATGTTTGTTACCAGGTCGAAGTCTTTACTCAACATAGAAATAATTGGTTCTTTTATCATCTCTTGTTCATAAGTGAATTTTACTCTTTTAATAGGCATTATTAGTTCCTTTTATTCCAAACATCAAGAGCGTCCTGAAAGGATTTGTAATCTGGGTCCGTAAACACTGGGTCAGCGGCATCCTCGATCACTTCAACCGTTTTAAGGCCGTTACCTGTTACAAAAGCGACCACCACCTCATCAGCTGAAATTATACCCCTTTTAGCAAGCGACCTTAAAGCTGATATCACAACACCGCCAGCTGTTTCGGTAAATATACCCTCTGTTTCAGCAAGTAGTTTCATGCACTCAGCCACTTCGGGTTCTGGAACTCTCACGGCATTACCTTTTGTTTCAGCTATAGTCTTAAGCGCATAAAATCCATCCGCTGGATTACCAATAGCTAATGATTTAGCTATTGTTTCAGGTTTAACAGGTTTGACATGATATGTGTCTTGATCAAATGCTTCTACAATAGGGGAACATCCATCTGGTTGAGCTAAATCCATGAATGTATCTACAGAGTCAAGTAAACCAAGATCTTTCAATTCATTTAATCCCTTCCAGATTTTAGTGAACAAAGAACCAGAAGCAGCAGGAACTATGCACCTGTCTGGAGCGCGCCAACCAAGTTGTTCCGCAACTTCGTAGCCCAAAGTTTTACTACCTTCACTATAGTATGGCCTCATATTAACATTGACGAAAGCCCAGCGATGGTTATCTGCTAGTTCGCTACATAAACGGTTCACTTCATCGTAAGTACCATCAACTGCAACTAACGTGGCTCCATATATGGCAGCTCCAAGTATTTTACCCTGCTCTAGATCAGAGGGGAAAAAGACTTTTGTATCTATTTTTGCTTTAGCTCCATGTGCGGAAACTGCTCCAGCTAAATTACCAGTTGATGCACACGCTAGTGTATCGAATCCAAATTCCAAAGCTTTGTTTGTTGCAACAGAAACCACTCTGTCTTTGAAGGAATATGTCGGATTAGTGCTATCATTTTTTATATACAGATTATTTAAACCTAATAGTTTGCCAAGATTCTCGGCTTTAACTAAGGGAGTGAATCCTGTACCCATATCGATTCCAGCATCTCTTGTGACAGGTAATAAGTCTTCGTATCTCCATATCGATAAAGGTCCTTTCTGAATCTTATCTTTAGAAATTACCTTTTTGATAGCTTCATAGTCATATCCGACTTCTAATGGACCAAAACAAAATTCGCATACATGTTCCGGTGCTACGGGATATTCCCGACCACATTCACGACAATATAAACACTTTATATATGACACTTAATTTCTCAGGTTTCACTAATAATAGTCTAAACATTATAAATCGCGGGTGTAGACTGCCCCGCGACTCATCTGATCGTAGCAATTGCCTATCCTGAGTGTCAATGAATTATCAGCTTCTTTTAAAATCCAATTCTTGAAAATAGGTAAATAGACAAATTAGTTGCACAACATACGTTGATTAGAAAAATCCTTTCTGGGTAAAAAGATCTGATAAAACTTCTATTCCGCGGCCTATTTCTTCTGACGAATTGTAGCCGAAACATAATCGTGCATAATTATGGCCAGAACTAGCATCAGCAGCAAACATAGGTCCAGGCTGATAGCCAACACCAGCATTCAATGCTTCTCCTGTGATTTCAGTTAGATCCGCTGAGTGCGGCATCTCCAGCCACAAATAAAGCCCCCCCTCGGGAGTACTCCATTTAGCATTAGAACCAAACATCTCTCCAAGTGTTGCAATCATTGTGTCTCGTCTATCTCTTTGGATCTTAAGAATTTTTGCTACATGGTCATCTAAACCTGACATCGCATATCTATGAATGGCAAGAGCAGCAAATTCATTCACTCCACTTCCACTTATTTTACGGACCATTCTGAAACGACCGATTATCTCTTCTGGGCCAACAAAATATCCCATTCTAAGACCAGGAGCGATTGTTTTAGAAAAAGAACCCACGTACATCACCTGACCTGTCAAATCTAATGAATGGATTGCAGGCACGTTATCGCCTTCAAACCTCAAATCAACATAACAATCATCCTCTAATATTGGTATCTCATAAAAAGATGCAATATCTAAAAGTGCTTTTCGTCTTTCTAACGTCATAGTCCAGCCCTGCGGGTTTTGGAATGTAGGTATGGTATAAATCAATTTTGGCCTTTTATCCTGTGCAACTAAATCCGCGATTACCATCTCTAGATTGTCAGGTTTCATTCCTGAGTCATCGCACAAAATCCCATGAACCTCCGCACCTGAAATTCGTAGTTTTGTTAAAGTGTTCGAATAACAAAAATCTTCAGTTATTACGGCATCTCCCGGATCTATTAACAAGTCAATTATTGTCGCAATATGCTGAGAGGAACCATCACCTAATACGATCTGCTCTGGATCAACTTTCATTGCCCTATCTCTTTTTAACTTATGAGACACGTACTCTCGTAACGGTCCGTATCCTTGGACATCTGGATACAAGGCCAGGTCAGAACCTTCATCTGAAAGACCTTCTTTAAGAGCAGAAACGAGGCCATCTATAGGTAATGAATCAGGATCAGGATAAGCAATAGCAAAGTCATATTTACCACGGGCCAACTCACCACGATCACGAAAAGGCGGGGCTTGTTTGGACAATATTTTGTTGAATTCAATAAGTTTTTTATTTTCCAATTTAATTATTCCTGTTTCCTATATTTCACCTTTTGGTTTATCTTTACTTTTATTGGACATCATCAACTCTTATTCGAAGTCTCTTGTTTCGCTTGCCTTTGCTTTGATGTCCAACAATTATGATCTTACCAACATCAGAGGTATTAGATACATGTGTGCCACCGTCAGCCTGAATATCCAGACCATCAATTTCGACAATTCGCACTTCTTCGATATTAGGAGGTAAAAGATTTATCTTTGTTCGAATCAAGTCAGGAATTTTAAAGGCTTCTTCGCGAGGAAGGAATTTTACAGTTACTTCTCGTTTCTCATCAACCTCGATATCTATTGCTCGCTGAACAGTAATTGCAAAATCAGAAGACATTTCGTCAAGTTCAAAATCCATTCTTGCTTCTAAAGGCTTCATATTTCCACCAGTTACTTGAACTCCAAAGTCCCTCCATATTACTCCACATAAAATGTGAAGCGCAGTATGCGTTCTCATTAATTGGTATCTTCGATCCCAATTTATCATTCCTTCAACTTCCTGACCCAACCGCGGCTTAAGATCGTCTGTTAAATGTATTAATTGATTCCCGATCCGTTTAACTCCTTGTATTTCGCTTTCTTTCCCATCGAATTTCAGGATGCCTGAATCAGACGGCTGCCCACCTCCACCCGGATAAAAAATAGTCTGTTCTAGCTCAACTCCCTCTGGTAAAACATCTTTTACTATAGCTTTCATGCTTTTTTGATATGCATCGATGTGAGCAAGTATGCGAGTCACTGAATCCTCCAATAACTTTTTATAAGGGTTTTATATTTTATCTAATGATTGATGAAGTATAAAATATCAGCATGAAAAAAAGTATTTATGATATAGCTGTGATCGGAGCAGGAATTATAGGTCTAGCAACTGCAATGCAGCTAACCAATAAATTCCCTTCATTAAAAATAGTTGTCTTAGACAAAGAGAATGTCACAGCAGAACATCAGACTGGCCACAACAGCGGGGTGATACATGCGGGTATTTACTATAAGCCTGGTTCAGCTAAAGCTAGTTTCTGTTACACAGGTAATAAAGAGTTAAGAAAATTCTGTGACGAAAATGATGTCCCTTACAAAATGTGCGGAAAATTGGTAATCGCCGTCAATGAACATGAAATCCCCTTGCTTGAGGAATTGCATAAAAGAGGCACAGCTAACGGAGTTGAAGGTTTGCAGATCATTGGAAAAGATGAACTTCGCGAGAAAGAACCTAATGCCGCTGGTTTAAAGGCAATTTGGTCTCCAAACACTGGGATAATTGATTACAAAAAAGTTACCGAATCCTACGCTGGCTTGTTCAAAAAGAATGGAGGGGATTTAATCTTAAATTCAAAGGTAAAATCACTGACTCGAAAAAACAAAAACATAATCCTGGAAACAGAAAATAAAACTATTAAATCAAAACATATAATTAATTGTGCAGGACTACATGCAGACCGAATCGCAAGATTGATGGGGCACGACGCAGGAATACGTATTGTGCCATTTAGGGGTGAGTATTATTCGATATCTAAAGCTCGAGGAAAGCTGATAAACGGGTTAATTTACCCTGTCCCCGACCCAGCAATGCCTTTTCTGGGTGTGCACTTTACAACAAGGATAGATGGAACGGTTGAAGCCGGTCCTAATGCCGTACTTGCTTTTGCGAGAGAAGGTTATTCAAAGTTTTCTTTCAATTTACCAGATGCTTTCAACACACTGGCTTTCCCTGGATTTTGGAAAATGTCCGCTAAACATTGGAAAACCGGATTGGCGGAGCAATACCGATCAATTAACAAGAATTCGTTCCTGAAGTCGCTTCAATATTTGGTTCCAGATATAAAAATGTCGGACTTAACTGAACCTGGAGCAGGAGTTCGTGCACAAGCAGTAGATAAGTCAGGGAACTTGCTGCAGGACTTTTCAATCATAGAAGCAAATAGTGCTATTCATGTCTTAAGCGCTCCTTCTCCAGGAGCAACATCATCGCTGACTATCGGAAAACACATAGTTGATCTAGCTCGAAAAAATTTCGAACTGTAAACAACTACATCATCAAAACTCCACGAAGATTCTTTCCGGCATGTAAATCTGCAAATGCTTCATTGACTGCATCTAGTGGATAAGTTGAGGTAACCATGTCATCAAGATTAAGCTTGTCTCCTCTATAAAGATCGAGCAACTTAGGGATATCAACATTCATTCTAGCGCTCCCGTATCCAGTACCTCGTATGGTTTTTTCCGTAAACGGGAAATCTAAAGCGGGAATGGAAACTTCATCTCCCATTTTTGCCCCACCGATGACTACGGCTGTTCCACATTTGGCTAGCGCATCCCAGCTGTCTCGCATTAACTGTGGTTGACCAACCGCCTCAAAAGTATAGTTAGCTCCTCCACCGGTAATTTTCTGGATTTCTTCCACTGCATTCACTTTAGATGCATCAACAGTATGCGTAGCTCCAAATTGTTTAGCTAACTCTAATTTGTTCTGTTTAACATCGACGGCAATAATGGGATATGCTCCTGAAAGTACGGCTCCTTGAATACAGCTTATCCCTACTCCACCAGAACCAAAGACTGCCAAGCTTTCTCCAGCAGCGGGTTTAGCGGTATTTATCACAGCGCCTACACCAGTCATTACTGCACAACCGACTAGGGCAGCTTTGTCTAAAGGAATGTCTTTGTCGATTTTCACTACGCTTTTTTCATCACATATGGTGTACTCTGCCATCGTAGATATTCCTAAAAAGTGATAATAAGGCTTACCATCTTTATGGTATCTATTTGTACCATCAGCAAGGGTATTACCTGTTACCATTTCTCCTCTTCCAACATCACACATGTTAGATTTTCCTACGGTGCAATAGTAACAATTTCCACAGGCATAAATCCAAGATAAAACCACATGGTCGCCGGGCTTTACAGTGGTGACTGCACTTCCTGCTTTCTCTACTATACCGGCACCCTCATGACCTAAAATCATTGGCATGCCACCTTCCCAATATTGTTCTCCTAGAATAAACGCGTAATCGCTGTGACAAACGCCTGATGCAGCTATTTTCACTTTTACTTCTGTTGGTTTTGGGTCATCTATTTCAACCTCTTCCACTTTCATAGGTTGCCCATAATTATGTAATACAGCTGCTCTCAATTTATCCCTCCAGAAAATTTCATGTTATATATAAGTAAAAACCAGCAGTGTAGGATTATCCCATCCTAAGTTTTAATGTCAATAAGTCAGTATAAGTCACAAGCTAATTTTTCATTAGTAATCACCTGCTGATATAGACTGTATGGATGGAGCAAAACAATGAAGCAATATAATATCGCTGTAATCAGAGGCGATGGTATAGGTGGAGAGGTAATAGAAGAAGGTATAAAAGTGATCGATGCTTTGGGTTCAAAGCATCGCTTTAACCTTAACTACACAGAACTTCCATGGGGTAGCGATTGGTACTTCAAAAATGGAAAGATGATGCCGGATGATGCAATTACTCAGCTCTCCTCTTATGACGCAATATATCTGGGAGCAGTAGGTCACCCAGAACTACAAGACCATGTAACTTTGAATGGACTACTATTACCTATAAGAAGAGCTTTCGATCAATATGTATGTTTGCGGCCATCCATACTGTACCCAGGCATAACTTCACCTTTATCTGGTTATAAAAGTGGTGATATAGATTTAGTTGTAATACGTGAAAATACTGAAGGTGAGTATGCTAATGCTGGAGGATTTCAATATCTAGACCTTCCGTCAGAATTGGGAGTTCAAACGGCCATTTTCACCAGACATGGCTGTGAAAGAGTAATCAAATATGCTTTTGACTTAGCTGTGAGCCGTGCTGGCAAAAAAAGAGTTGCCTCAATTACGAAATCGAATGCTCAAGGATATGGAATGGTAGTATGGGATAGGGCATTTGAACGCATTGCAGTAAAGTACCCGGAAATTGAAACGGAATCTTTATTAATTGATGCTGCATGTATGGAATTCATTAGGCGACCTGACAGTTTTGACGTGGTCGTTGGATCCAACCTGTTTGGCGACATATTAACCGATATCGGCGGGATGATAACAGGCAGCATTGGTTTATCTGGCAGTGCGAATATTGACCCAGAAAGGCGATTTCCATCGATGTTCGAACCAGTTCATGGAAGTGCGCCAGATATAGCAGGAAAGGGCATCTCTAACCCAATAGCAGCAATATTATCTGGGGCCATGATGCTAAAACATCTTGGTCATGAAAAAGCTAGTACAGAAATTGAAGACGCAGTGATGCAGGTGTTAAAAAGAGGCGATGTATTAACCGCCGATCTCGGCGGCAAAGCTAATACGGAAAAAATGGGCAATACTATTGTTGATGCGCTAAATTAAGATATATCTAGAAGATACTAGTAATAACCTTGTTCTTAGGTTTAGAATTACCATTTATACGCGGGAGTAGCTCAGCGGTAGAGTCCCTGCCTTCCAAGCAGGCTGTCGCCGGTTCGAATCCGGTCTCCCGCTCCAAATTTACCTCCGAATTCTTGAGCTTTATTTAAATTCCCAATGACGCGTCAACCTTATTTAGCGCCCGTGCCATCAATTTGGCTTGCTCCTCAGTCATATTCATATGGAAATTAAACAGTAAGGTCCTACCTAAAATATTTAGTGTGTTAGGACACATATCCTTGGAATACTCCACGTCACCTTTGTATGAAGGATCTTTCCATGGGTAGCCCGAAGGATGATGAGATCTTTTATTTAGAATTGATTCCCAAGCACTATATATGTGCCTGTCAGGTATACCTTCATTGAAAATAGCAGCAACCTCAACTCCTTCAGCTTTCAATGCATGAGCAAAACCTTTTGCCAGATCTTCATCATTCACTATAACTCCTGCAGAAACTCCAGTATCTCCCTCAGAATCGTCAACATATTGATGTTTATATGACCTAGCCTCATCTAACTCAGACATGAATGCCCTTTTAAGCTTACGTTGATGTTCAAGCACCTTTGGCAATTTGCCTAATTGGACTCGACCAACAGCTCCAATTAATTCACTAGCCCGATATCCTTCACCAGGAAAAGACTCTAACTGGTATTCAACGTCATAAAATTGACCCTGTGGCGTATCACGCTTTTCCATATCCATGTTCTCTGATTTACTTCGTAACTTTTCCATATCGATGTTCGTGGTATTCCACATAGGTAAACCAGGATCAGAGCAGTATAAGATTCTTTCATAAACGTCCCTATCATTGGTGTACGCCATTCCTCCTTCGCCCGTACTTATAGTTTTAAAATAGTTAAGGCTCCATGCCGCAGCGTCAGATTTTGATCCAACTGCTTTACCTTTATGCTGGCCGCCAACTATCTGGCAGCAATCCTCAACAACTTTTAAGCCATGGCGTTTAGCTATATCCAATATCTGATCTAACCTGGCAGGCACGCCCCGCATATGTGTTATGACAATGGCTTTTGTATGTGAGGTTATCTTTTTCTCTACGTCATATGGATCTAAACCTAGTGAATCATCTATTTCCGCAATTACAGGGACTGCACCAGTGGCAATTATTGCAGCAGGAGTAGCAATATAAGTGTATCCAGATACAATAGCCTCGTCTCCCGGGCCTAATCCCACCCCTTTCATAGCACAAACAAGTGCAGCGGTGCCAGATGTCACAATAAGAGTATATCCAACGCCCAACAGCTCAGATGCCTCTTTCTCAAACTGATGGCATTGACTCTGAGCGTCATACCTAAATAGTTCTTGACTTCTTAAAACCTCACTGACAGCCTCAACTTCTTCTTCATCTACAACGCTAGGCCCAGAAACCCCAAAAGGGATTGGGTCAGATATTACAGGTGGTCCTCCGTCAATTGCTAGTTTATCTTCAGCGACCATGATGTTCTCCTAATTTGAATCCTAAATTCTTAACACCTTAAACATAAAAAGTTATGTACGTTTTCCGTAATGCTATGTCAATAATTCGACGATATCAAATGTTTAAGTCGATTATGTTTGACATTTCCAATGCCATCTGCTACTTTCCCTCCAGTTTACGGTCTGGGACTCGAACTTCGATTTATTATAGATAATCAGTTACGATATTCTAAAAAATGAGGAGCAAATTTGGAAAAGCTTGTACTCAAAAACATCAATAAAAATTATGGCTCCGTTGTAGCAGTAGACGATCTATCTCTGACCATAGAAGAGGGAGAGTTTATTACTCTTTTAGGCCCAAGCGGATGCGGAAAAACCACCACATTAAGAATGATTGGAGGCCTAGAGGACCCAGATAGCGGAAAAATTTTCATTGAAGGGCAAGACGTTACCAAATTGCCTGCCCATAAGCGGCCGACAAATATGGTCTTTCAAAGTTATGCCTTGTTCCCACATTTAACTGTATTCAGTAATGTTACTTTTGGACTCAAAAACCTTAAAGTACCGATTGAAGAGCAACAGGAAAGAGCATCAAGAATGCTTGATCTGGTCGGGTTAAATGGACTCGAGGAAAGACGACCTAACGAACTTAGTGGAGGACAGCAGCAAAGAGTTGCCCTTGTTAGGGCATTGATTAACGAACCTGCTGTGCTTCTACTTGATGAACCTCTCGGAGCCCTTGACGCAAAACTCCGGAAAGCCATGCGATTCGAACTAAAACGAATCCAACATGAATCAGGAGTGTCATTTGTTTTCGTTACTCATGACCAAGAAGAAGCTATTAGCCTTTCAGACAGAATTGTATTGATGGACCTAGGAAAAGTGCAGCAGGATGATTCACCCAGGGGAATATTCGAAAGTCCTGCAAACCAATTTGTTGCGGATTTTGTTGGAGTAGGTAATTCAATTGAAGGTAAATGTACGGAAGCATCTAAGGATTCCACTCACGTCGAATGGGGAGAGGGTAACATCACAAAATTACCTAAGGTGGCAGGAGTCAAAGCTGGTTCCACAGCAAACATGTGGATCCGTGCTAGTGACGTTAGAATAGGCTCTGCTGTGAATAAAAATGAAGATTCCTGGCAAGGCACTATAAAAGAATTGCTTTATTATGGCGATCAAGTAGATCTTGTAATAGGAGTCGCTCAAAGCGACGAATTAAGAAGTATAATTACCGCAGATCAGTTCTATGAAGAAAACATTGCAATCGGAGATCCTATAAAAATTGCTTGGAATTCCGATAGAGTGAAAGTCTTCACAAAATGACCACAGACACCCAATCAGCAAAGTCCTATTTCGTAGACGTTATTAGGCCAAAATTAAAGATTGTACCAAGCCTACCATTAGCTCTATGGGTGATTTTCTTTATAGCCGTACCTCTTATTTTTACAGTGGCATACAGTTTTCAAACGTATGGATACTATGTCGTCGATCTTCCTTGGACTCTTGAAAACTACCGAGGACTTTTCGATACAAGTGCATACTATGAAATGTTTTTAAAGACAGTAATTGTATCTTTTATCATCTCGATTGTTGGCATGGTTATAGCGACGCCAATGGCTTACTACCTTTCCCGAATTGCTAGCAAAAGATTGGGCGTTGCCTTGCTTCTAATTACTGTGATTCCTTTATGGATGAATATAGTCGTTAGAAATTATGCTTGGATAAGCATGACGATTAAAGGCGGTGTAATGGACAAATTACATCAAGCGGTAGGACTGAATTATGGGGAATGGCTTTTTCAAATTGAACTAGTAACTATTGTTGGAATATTACTGTTCGTACCAATATCACTTCTTGTGTTGTATGGAAGTATGGGAAGCATAAGCCAGGAAATAGAAGAAGCTTCCATGGACTTAGGAAATAGCCGAATTAAAACGTTTTTTAAAACGATATTTCCTCTGTCTGCATCCGCATATCAAACGGCTTTTTTGCTTACCTTCATGCCATCACTCGCGATGTATGTAACACCGAAATTACTAGGAGGAACCGATGGCATGTTGCTTGCGAGTGTTCTCATGCCTGTTGTGAAGTCTTCTCTTAATTTCGCTAAAGGAGGAGCTATTGTAATTCCAATAATGGTACTGCTGCTGGTAGTAACATTTTTGCTTCGCCGAGGAATTAACATAGAAAATGTTTACAGAGCAGGAGTAGGTTCAAATATAGCACGTGCCACAAATCGAAAAAATCCGTGGCTACTTATCTACTGCCTTATTGTAATAGCAATAACATACATACCGGTTGTGTCTTTGGTCTTCTTCTCTTTTGATGCAAATCCGCTGGCAATGCTGCCCCTTATGGGGCCAAGTTGGATATGGTATCAGGACATGCTCAATAGCACTGGGCTTCTAAATGCCTTGAAAGCAACCGTTCTAGTAGGCCTGGAAACAGCAGGGATAGCCGTAGCGGTAAGTGCACCTGCAGCCTATGCAGTTACTAGGTTTAAATTTATGGGAAGAGGTTTAATAGTATTTATGAGCCTTCTACCTATGCTGATACCAGAATTTATAACTGGGATGGCTATCATGTTAATGCTCGACGCATTCGGAGCACGACTTTCATTACATACTATTGCAGTTGGGCATGTCACCCTAGCAATCCCATTTGTATTCCTAACTATATTGGCACAGCAATATGGTTTTGACCGGCACATTGAAGAGGCATCTCAAGACTTAGGTTCTACCCCTCTTGCAGGATTTTTCAAGGTGACTTTACCTCAAATGATGCCGGCGATTATCGCAGCAGGCTTCCTAGCTATAACTGTGTCATTTAACGACTACGTAGTGTCGTTTTTGCTGACCGGTACAGATACCACATTCCCAGTATTTATTTTTGGCCTCCTTAAGAGCGGCGTATCTCCAACAGTTAATGCTGCGGGAAGCTTATTGTTAGGTGCGGTAGTTCTATTATTAATAATTGGATTACTAAGGCCTTGGAAATATTTAACCATCATTCCGAAAAAATACCGAACCATACCAGGTATTGATCGATTTTCTTCTTAAATTTACCGAATTTAGTCATTCTGTTAGGTTAAATTTACGATAACGTGCATAATTTCAATAAAAGTATTACAATGCGCCGAAAGTGCGATTAGATTATTAGAAAAGCGTGCGCGCGTCGCGTACAACATGGAGGTTTTAACCGTGAGTGATCATCTTAGTAGAATTTTTGGACAAGACATTAGTCGCCGCCAATTCCTCAAGAGAGTAGCAATAGGTGCTGGAGGCGCAATGTTAGCGAGCCCTCTAGCCAGCATGGCTGCTTCTTGTGGAGGAAGCGATGCGGCTAACATTAAAGTCCTTGCTTGGGGAGATAAACTAAACGACGAGGTGAATGATGCCTTTAAAGCGGATACTGGTCATACTGCTACGTTTACTATCTTTACTGAAAACCCAGAGGCAATGGCTAAAATCAAAGCCGACCCCACAGCTTTTGATACAGTATTCATAGATGGTTTATGGGCAAATGGGCATTATAATGCAGGCACCATAGTACCAATCGATTTTAAATCGATGTCTATATACGACGACTATTTCCCACAGTTCGCTGACCTTGCTCCTTGGCAGTTACCTGATGGCAAAACACTATCAATCCCACATGCGTGGTCTGCTGACGGAATTATGTATAACAAAGATCACGTAGATCTTGGATCAAGTCCAAGTATGGCATCTTTATTCGATCCAAAGTACGAAGGTAAAGTAGCTATATACGACTCTTTCTACAGAAACTTCTTGAACGTTGCTCCAGGAGTAACATCTGCCGGGATATTTAAGGATATGCACGTACAGGCATCAATTGACGGCGGTCCTGTAGAGGAAGCATATGATCTGTCACAAAGCTATCTTGACCAGACCCTTGCAGAAATGCTTAAAGCACGAAAGAACTTTAAGATGATTTGGCAGGATATCGATGAAATCACAAGAGCTCTAGTCAGTGGAGAAATATGGATAGCCATTGGTGGTAACTATATTACTCAGAACTGCCTAGATGCAGGTGCAACAAACATCGAATTTGCAACACCATCTGCTCATGACATTATGGGGTGGGTTGATGGACAGTGCGTAATTAAGAACGAGCAATATGATAAGAATCCTGACGCAGTGTTGTCATGGTTGGAACACTATCACAATGCTGAATCTCAAGTTAAAATCATTGGTAACACATGGTTGGCATCAACTAGCAGGGCCTGCTTGGACGGACTAGAAAAAGCATTCCCAGATGGAAAAGAACGTGTAGCCAAACTAGCTGCTAGAGACACAGCAACGGTAGACAAAATGTCATTGCTTAGGCCTCTTGCAAACCCTGGTCCATTCCAGGACGCTTGGGCTGAATTCTTGGCAGCTGGATAAAAACTGATAATTAGAGGTGAATTAATTGCCATTTAGGCTAGGTCCAACAGAACTAATAATTATATTGGTTATAGTATTACTGATCTTTGGTGCAGGTAAAATGCCACAGATTGGTGGAGCTATGGGCAAGACGATTCGCAATTTTCGATCGGGAGTTAAAAGCCTGAACGACGACTCGTTAGAAAGTCTGGCTGAAAAAGAACAGGACGTCTCTAAAAGTTAGTTAAATAGACCGCACTTAAGGTTAAAACTGCGAAAAAGCAGGAGTTAGCATTAACTCCTGCTTTTTCTTTTAATAGACATAGTTTTATACTTACTTTTGAAAATGATTGAAGAACTATCTGGAAAAATATCCACCGTATTGGGATCAATAAAACCCATTGAAGCTGGTCTAACTCTAATGCATGAGCATGTATTCGTTGATGGGTCATGTTTCCAATCCATACCAGATGAAGCTTCAAGTAGACCGTTAATTCAATCTGAAATTAAACCAGAGTTGATCAAACATCTTGCTAAACAATGGAATGTAATTTCCAGCCATATAAAACTTAATGACTTCAACGTAATGCACCAAGAGTTAAAAAATTTCATTCTTTCAGGCGGCAAAACAATCGTAGAGGCAACAAGTATTGGAATAGGTCGTGATCCGTTGGCAGTCGCTAAGATGTCTAGAGCTACGGGACTAAATATTATTATGGGCTCTAGTTACTATATCCCTTCATCATATCCAGAGTACCTGAGCAATATGAGTGAAGATGATGTTTACGACCAGATTGTGAACGATATCTTGGTTGGTGTTGATGACACAGGTATAAAAGCAGGCCTAATCGGAGAGGTCGGTATTGGGGGATCAATATCTCAAATGATCAATCCAAACCAAGAAATGCCGGAGGAAAAAGTTCTGAGAGCCTCAGCAAGAGCTCAGTCGTCCACGGGGGCTCCGATGATCATACACCCAAGTCCTATTAAGGAATCTTTATCAAAAGTTTCAGAAATTGTTAAAGATTGTGGCGCAGACCCGTCGAAAATAATTTTCGCACACATGGATGTCCAAACAGACTTGGAGGTACTTAAAACGTTAACTAAGCAAGGGTTCAATGTGGAATACGACTCTTGGGGTATTGAAGATACCGAATTAATCGATTCATCAGACAACTCATTACAGCTACCTAACGATAATCAAAGATTAAATCGCATACGAAAACTGATTAACGATGGATACATAAATAACCTAATAATTACCCAAGATATGTTTTTGGGCCTACAGTTGGGCAAAAACGGAGGCAAAGGATATGGACACATAATTGACAACTTAATACCACGTATGAAAAATTTTGGTTTTACTGAAAAAGAAATCAATAATATTTTGATAATAAATCCTCAACGTATACTTACTTTTAAATGAATTAAGGACATGGTTTTATAAATGGACAATGCAAATAATGATGACAAATTTCAGGGATTCGGTGATGATCCCAACCTAACTCATTTACGGGTAGGTACAGATCCTCAGATTGTGGAAATATTGACTGACCCATATGTTATATATCGATCTAACAGATACGCACCCGTTGTTAAAGTAAAGGATATCGAATCTGATAAAGAATATATTTTGTATATCAGTTCGACTTCCTTAGCACAAGAACTCGAAGATATAAGAACCTTTGACGGAGACGGTTCGATGGTAGGTATAAAAATAGCCGTCAATAAAGATAGCGATGATCGTTTCGCAAAATATGAAGTATCAGTGGAGTAAAAATGTTTTCAATTGGTACGGTTATGACTTTAAAACCAGGCGGATATGCCGGTTATAAAAAGGCTCACGATGAAATTTGGCCTGAGTTAGCTAAATTGATCAGTGATGCTGAAATAAGCATGTCGATCTACAAACATGAGGACCTATTGTTTATACATGCAATAGCACCTTCCGAAGATAGATGGAATAGTATCGGAGGTCAAGTAACCGATAAATGGTATGAATGGATGACAGAATTTTTGGTTACAGGACCTGATGGCAAAACAATAGTCACTCCCCTACCTGAAGCATTCTCATTTGGCATATTTTCTAAGTAATGAGCGAATGCATTCATTGGTCTGACTTCAATCTTAATTCGGTTAAAGCTCCAATTAAGCAAGTAATTTATATTAATATTGAATCAGACTGCTCAAATGACTTTGTAAGATTGCCGTTAATGATTGTCAAAGGGAAGGATGATGGACCTACATTGACGGTTTTAGGAGGCGTTCATGGAGATGAATACGAAGGTCCTTTTGCTGTCCGAGAGTTATTCAAACAACTTGATACTGCATCCTTAAATGGCACGTTTATTGGATTACCTCAATCAAATCCCCCTGCAACAGAAGGCGGAACAAGAAAGAGTCCAATTGACAATTTGAATTTAGCTAGAGTCTTTCCTGGAAATCAAGATGGCTCAATAACTGAGAAAATTGCTCATTTTATCTCGAAACAATTGATTGATAAATCAAGCTTTTTGATAGACCTGCATAGCTCAGGCACTCAAATTTCAACACCCACTCTAGTTGGTTATGATGCTTCAGAAAAAGGGGTTAATAATGGCTCAAAGGACTCTGCCTTATCTTTCGGGGTTGATGTGATTTGGGGACACAAAACACTATCAGATGGCAGAAGCATTAGTTACGCCAATTCAATTAATATTCCTTGGCTATACACAGAGTGCTCAGGGGGCGGATGGTTGCATATAAAAGAGGCTGATTTATATACAAAAGGAGTGTTGAATGTCATGGTGAATCTAAAAATGATAGGAGGTGAAAGAAGGAAAATTCAGCCGAAATTTCAACTTTTAGGGGATGGTGATATGGACGAATCTATTACAGCTTCGGTTTCTGGATATCTAGTCCCAAAAGTAAATATATTGAGTAGAGTGACAAAAGGCCAGTTGTTAGGAGAGATTTTAGGCCCGGCAAATGAGTTGCTAGAGAAGATTAAAAGTCCTACTAATGGAGTAATTGTCCTAATTAGAAGATCTGCGGCAGTCATTAAGGACGAATCAATTACTTTCCTGGTAACCGGCGAATCACCTTGAATTTGCCTTAAATATAGATTTATCAAAATATTATTAAATTAGTTTGATATTATTAGCCCACATGAACAAAGATAACTCACAAATACAAAAAACTAAACGAACCACACTAAATCGCCTATCAAAACGAGGTCATTACGATAAAAAAACTCTGTATTCTATTCTTGATAGCGCACTAATTTGCCACATTGCTTATGTGTATAAAGGCGAGCCTAGAGTTATACCCACAGCATTTGCCAGAATTGAAAACGATTTTTTTATACATGGAAGTCGCGTGGCGGGAAATATTAAAGCACTCGCATCAGGAATAATGGCTAGTATAAGCATAACCCGACTGGATGGCTTGGTCTTAGCTAGATCAGGCTTCAATCATTCAATGAATTACCGATCTGTGATCATATATGGATCCGGCATTAAGATCGAAAATAACGAAGAAAAGAAGCCTATTCTTAATGCATTCATAGATCAATTAATTCCTGGGAGATCTGAAGATGGATTAAAGCCTATTTCTGAGCAGGACCTAATCGATACAACAGTGATCAGATACCCTCTAAACGAGATGTCTGCAAAAATTAGAACAGGCCATCCAAACGATGAGGATGAAGATTATAACTTACCAGTCTGGGCAGGAGTGATACCTATTCTCAGGCAGTTCGGCGAACCAATTACAGATCCTAAAATGCGCTACCCCACTCCTACACCTGATTATGCAAAAAATTACCAGAAATAGTGCGCTAATAATTACCTTAATGAAAAACGCTTGGATATAAATTGACTAAAAAAATATTTATTACAGGTATATCCGGTACTGTGGGTACAATCCTAAGTGACGCTTTATCGCCCATATTCGAAATTGACGGCATTGATGCGAATATTGTTGACAGTAATTCACATAACATGACGCACCTTGATTCATGCTACAAGTTTTTTGAAAATGCAGATGTGGTTATTGACTTAGCAGCCACGGCTGATCAATATGCCGATTGGACCGAAATTTATCAGAATAATTTCCTAGCAACTCGAAATGCTTTTGAAGCTTCCAGAATGGCAGGTGTGAAAAAATTTATATTTGCTAGTTCAAACCATGCAGTAGGAAATTTCGAATTAGATGAGCCTTATAAAAGCATTGTAGCCGGAAACTATGGATCTATATCTAACGGAGATTTCGATCTTATTGAATCTAGCTGCCCAATAAGACCAGATGGATATTATGGAATAAGCAAAGCCCTCGGCGAATCGATTGGACGCTACTATTCTGACGTTCATGGCCTATCAGTATTTTGCTTAAGAATTGGCACCGTACGAACAGATGACACTCCGCAAAATGTACGGCAATTAGCCACTTTTCTCTTCCAAAAAGACTTAGTCAGTTTAATCTTAAAGTGCATAGAAGCTCCTTCAGAATTAAAGTTTGGAATATATTATGGGGTTTCTAATAATAAATGGAGATTTTGGGATATCGAAAATGCATCTATAGAACTAGGATATATACCGCAATGTGATGCCGAGGATTTTCGAAATAAAGTTGGGTAGGTAAATTATATGAGAGCTGCTGTTTTAAGAGAAATAAACCAACCGTTAATAATAGAAGATATTTCTATAGATACTCCTAAGCCAAATGAGGTGTTAGTACAAACCAAGGCGTCTGGGGTATGTCGAAGTGATCTCCATTATATTCAAGGGAATTACTCACATGACCTACCTGTAGTTCTTGGCCATGAGGTAGCCGGTGTCGTAGAAAAAGTAGGAGCAAATGTCACTTATGTTTCGCCAGGAGACGCTGTTGTAGGCTGTCTGTCTATATTCTGCGGGCGATGTGAAAGGTGTCTTGAAGGAAACCCTGCTCTGTGCCTTAGAGATCCAATGTGGGGCCTGTTAAGATCCGAGAATGACAAGCCACAGTTATACAAAGACAAGGAAACTATAAACCAATTCTTACGACTCTCTTCATTTGCAGAGATGATGTTGATTCATGAAAATGCTTTAGTGAAAGTAGATCCTGAAGTACCTTTCGAGCAGCTGGCCTTAATTGGCTGTTCAGTTACGACAGGATTAGGAGCAGTTCTAAAAACAGCCAGAATAGAAGCTGGGTCTACCGTAGCCGTGATAGGTTGCGGAGGCGTCGGATTGAGTGCTATTCAAGGAGCAAGAATCGCTGGAGCATTAAGAATAATTGCTATAGATACCGTCGGCAGTAAACTTGAAATGGCTATGGCTCATGGTGCTACCGATACAATTAGCGCCACAGCAGGTGACGTAGTTCAAAACGTGATAGAAATGACTAATGGTGGAGTCGATTATTCATTCGATGCATTAGGTCTTAAACAAACCGCTGAACAATCATACGATATGGTACGGGCAGGAGGCACGGCAACGATCGTTGGCTTAATAGCAGAAGGCGTCAAAATCGAGCTTGATGGTGTTGGTTTTATTGACGAAAAACGTGTCCAAGGATCTTGCATGGGGTCTAATCAATTTAGAACAGACATGCCCAGGTATATTGAGTTATACAAGCAAGGCAGATTAAAACTAGACAGTCTTGTATCACAAAAACTTAAAATTGATGGAATAAACAAAGCTTTTGACGATATGAAAACGGGCGAAGTAGCGAGAAGTGTTATTGTTTTCGATTGAGAAATTAATCTTCGGTTTTTACATAGTTTAAATCAGCTTCATATTTGCTATACTTTCAAACGATATGAATATATTACTTGTAGTATCAGAAAGCGAAGGTGATGGTAAAACAGCCATCGCGTTAACTCTGGCTCACCATGTTGCCAAATTAGGGAAAAAAGTTACGGTTCTAAAGCCTTTTGGTAGTAAAAAAGAACTAAACAACGACTCTGATCCAACGATTTTCGCCGATCTTGTAGGATCTACCTCTCTTGAATGGCCAATAGAACTACCTAAGTCTGGACTTATAGATGAACAAGGCAGGCCTGACAAGGCTGTCAATGAAGTTAAAAGCGAGATAAGTAAAATTGCTAAAACCCACGACCTTGTAATAGTAGAGCTTTCATCAAATATTCCACAGGAAGCGCAAGTGAAAATTGCTGAATTACTTAAAGCAAAAGTATTAGCAGTTATTAAACACACACATGGGCTCAAGACCCAGAAGATAAAGAAAAATTTGGTTTCTTTCGGACAGAACCTATCAGGTGTCCTAATAAATGCCCGTACTAAATATACCTCGCATGAAGTACAGGAATCATTCATCCCAGAAATTGAAGATTTAAACATTAAAGTATTTGGCACAATACCTGAAGACAGAAAACTTCTTTCAGCAACCGTAGACCAAGTTGTTAAACACCTCAATGGAGAATATGTCTTAAAGGTTGAGGAACGTTCAAGCGAGTTAATAGAGAACTTCCTCGTCGGTGGGTGGACTATGGACGAAGGATCACTGTATTTTGCTACAAAAGAAAGTAAAGCGGTGATAACTAGAGGAGATAGGCCTGACCTACAGATGTCTGCTCTCAACACAAAAACTTCTTGCTTGATTATGACGAAAGGTATAAATCCTATTGAATATGTTCAGTATGAAGCACAAGAAGAAGGTGTATCAATCATTGTGGTAGATACGGATACATTAAACACAATGGAATCGTTAGATTCATTAATTGATATTGTTAAATTTGATCACGTGTTAAAGCTCGAGCGATTGCATGAACTTATCAAATCTGAAGTTGATTCAAAGTCATTACTAGATGCTATTGGAATTGCAAGTTAAACATAAAGTAAAGCTCCAGTAATAGACACTAAAGACCCTCCTTTAACATCAGCTGGGCACTGATCATAACCCATTGAAAATCCTTTCGGTTTTTTCTTGTAAGCCCTCTCAATAGTCTTCAACATCATGTAGATCGGTGATAAACCGCAAATACGTCGCTTATCAGCTTCGAGTCTCGAAATTTGCAAGAAGAGATCTGCATCTCCTTCACAAATTGCTGCAATACTTTCATCATCATGTAAACCTAAACTATGCTTGGATGCAGGAACCATTTCAATCTTATCTCCGAAAACTGGTCCAACATGAGCCAAATCTCCCGCGGCTATTATTAAAGTTCGCCTGTCTTGCATTGTTTCTGAAAGTATATTTATTGTTTGATCTATTACTAGATTTTTATCAGGTTGTTCCTGATTTTCGATGTATTTATAAAATGAACCACACAAGACAGGTATTGTTCTAAAAGATACATTCTGCATAAATGCATGCAGCCAAATACTGGCTAGTTCAATTGAATGTTCGCTTCTATGATGTAATTCTTCAGCGAGGATAGTTTCGGATCCTAATTTTTCAACAAGCTTATTAACAACCGAAGTATCGGTATCCAACACCCCAAAAGGGGTTTCATAATTCTGTAAAGTGGGAGTTATCGTTGATGAACTTCCATAATGATCAGTGCCGAAGATAATTACCAACTCTATATCTTGTAAACTCGGAGCCGCAGCTTGCCAAGTGGCCGCGTAAGTATCACCTCCTCGTGCAAAATCTATATGTGGGCTCAACATACCTGCTAAGACTCCTGTATCTAGGGAGGGACTAGTCATAGGATTCTTTTCAGAAAAGTCTGCTATCATCTCCTTAGCTTTATCTTTATCCTCAGGGTACACAGATCCGGAATGCATCATTAATCGACTGGGCGTATCTCTATAAGCTTTTGTGGTTTCAAGTACGATTTTTTTAAGATTTGAATTGTCTAAAAGAAATGCTCTATCAAGCTGATCAAGTAATTCCTGTATCTTACCGATGGCTAGATCTAAACCTACACTTGATTGTAGTGAGTTTTGTAATTCGTTTATATCTTTAGTCCCATCCAATATTCTTAGTAATGGAACTAAGGGAGCTGGGATTAATATGCTGTTTTCAGACAACATAAGAGGATCTTGTAAATACAAAAAATCCTTCCCATCATGCTCAATCCATTTTGGATCGAGAGAACTTCTTAATTTAAATTTGGTGGCAGACATTGTATTTAATATACCTCATTACCTAGTCTTTCATGGTAACCTAGATGTTACTGGTATGCGAAAGATTTCACACTCATCGGTCAGATTTTTGATCCTAGCAATATTTTTTACTGCTATAACAGTATCCTGTTATTCCGCAGTAGATTCGTCGTATTCAGAAGAAAGAGCTCATGAATTAAATGAAACTGTAATGTGTCCGGTGTGTCCTGGTGAATCTATCGATCAGTCACAGAACCCTCTTGCCATACAAATGCGCGAGATAATAAAAGATAAATTAGACCAAGGATGGAGTGATCAGCAGATAAAAGATTACTTTGTAGAAAGATATGGGCCAAGCGTACTCCTAGCTCCTCCAAGTTCCGGTGTCAGTTTGATTATTTGGATTGTGCCACCAATAATTGTCATTTTTGCGATATTAATCCTAATCTTAGTGATTAAATCCATGACGAAAAACAGACTGATTAATGATCGTTTACAAAAAGTAAATCCATCTAAGAAACAAGTGTCAGAATATTCAAAAAGATTAGAGAACATTATCGATGAACCTTAAATTTTTAGAAATGGATGCGTCAAAATGCTTGTAGAAGCAGGATATATAGCTATCGGGGTTTCATTTGCTTTATCTATTTATATTTCAATAGCTGCTTTAGTTGGAGGTATAAAAAAGATCCCTGAACTTATCGTAAGCGCTAGATGGGGTCTATATTCTCTCCCAGTTTTGCTCCTTGTTGCGGTAGCGGCATTGGTAAATGCATTCGTATCTAACGATTTTTCAGTCCGATATGTTGCTGAAAATTCAAATCTTGCAATGCCTCAACAATACACATGGGTAGCTTTATACGCAGGAAATGCTGGTTCACTTTTATTTATCGCGATCGTATTCTCTCTTTTGGCTGTGATAGCTATATTATCCATAAGAAAATCCTTACCTCATACAACCCCTTATGCACTAGGATTAATGGCATTAGTGCTTACTTTTTTCTTGGGGATAATATGCTTTATGGCTAACCCTCTGGAACGTTTACCAGTCACCCCAGCAGACGGACAAGGAATTAACCCCCTACTTGTTCATTTCGGTATGTTTATACATCCTCCCGTACAAATGACTGGCCTGGTTTCAGTAAGCATTCCTTTCAGCATCGCAATCGGAGCGATGTTGGCAAAAAGAGGCGGCAGAGATGAGTGGGTAGACATTGGCCGCATATGGGGAATGATATCTTGGTTAATACTCACAATGGGGCTTCTTTTAGGTTCATGGTGGGCATATACAATACTTGGATGGGGTGGGTATTGGGCTTGGGATCCAGTAGAAAATTCAGCGCTTATGCCTTGGCTTGCGATGACAGCCTTTATCCATTCTATTATGGTGCAAAAAAGACGCGGTATGTTTCGAATGTGGAACATGGTAATAATCATCGTTGCGTTTACTCTTTCCCTGATGGGTATGTTTATTAACCGCGGTGGGCCCGTGCCTTCTGTACACTCATTCGCTCAGTCGACAATGGGTTGGTTATTCTTAATGTTTATGGGCGTGTCACTGTTTGGATCATTAATTGCATTCCTTTGGCGTATGGATAACTTAGTGAGCCGTGAGAAACTCGAGTCATTATTATCTCGGGAAAGTATGTTTTTATTTCAGAATGTTTTGTTTCTCATTGCCGCTTTTATAACTCTATGGGGATCAGTATTTCCAGTATTGGCAAGTGTAATAAACGACACAACAGTAACGGTAGGTGAACCATTTTATAATGTAGTTGTTGGACCTGTATTATTAATTATTCTTGCGGTGATGGGTATTGGCCCGTTCTTCCCTTGGCGAAGATCTACGAGAAGAAACATATATAGGGCAATTAGGGTACCTGTAGCAGCAGGCATACTAACGGCTATTATTATTACCGCAGTCGGTATCAGACAACCTGTAGCTATTTTGGCATTTGCAGTATGTGGCGTAGCAGCTGCTGGCATTTTTAACGAATGGTTTAGAGGCACGCGGTCTCGGATGCGTAAAAAAGAGCCTGTCTGGATTGCTTTCACAAAACTGATAGCAAGTAACCGGCCTCGATACGGTGGCTACATAGTACATCTGGGGATATTAATGTTAGCTATTGGCGCTATAGCTTCTTCGTTTTATTCAACTCAGCGAGATATCATTATGCAACCAGGGGAAACCTACGAAGTCGGAGATTACAGCATCTCCTACATAGATTCAACTGAGAAAAAATACTCAGACCGAGATGAATTTATAGGCGAGTTCAAGGTGACTAAAGGTGATGAAGACCTGGGAATGATGTACCCGAAACAGTCTTTTTATAGAGAATTTAGAATAAACGCCACTCACGCAGCAATTAGATCAAACCCAATCGAAGATTTTTACATTATACCGTCGCAATTTTCTGACGATGGTGAATCGATATTTAGAATACTCTTAAACCCTCTGGTTTGGTGGATGTGGGCTGCGGGGCCTGTAATGGCAATCGGCACAATTTTTGCACTCTCACCACAAAAACGACTTTCTACAAACCTTATTTCAAAAAAAGAGGATGC
>CEVQ01064693.1_pt1 | contig 42979 bp, 36 predicted proteins | sample 356551 | NCBI WGS metagenome assembly CEVQ01 (sample SAMEA2623756, study PRJEB7988) | marine metagenome | biome: marine biome (ENVO:00000447); feature: mesopelagic zone (ENVO:00000213); material: "saline water (ENVO:00002010), including plankton (ENVO:xxxxxxxx)" | depth 250 m | reverse complement strand
ATTTGATAGACATTATTAAGCAATTTAACCGTATAGTAAATGTGAATTCGTAACTATTTATAAATATTTAGCGAAATCAGCAATAGTTGTTCTTTAAGTAAACTACAGTTCAGATATACCAGGGGGGTTATTTCTAACTATGGTGCACGATATATCATCACACCATCAACCAAAGGAGGAGCTAACACTTTGCCTCCCACTGCCCATACACCGCCTTCAGAATCAATCCATACCGAATGAAACGCTTCAGATAAAGTGATTCCTGTATTTACTTTACGCCATTCATTATTATCGCGTTCAAGTACAGTTCCGCGAATTCCAACAGCATAACTAGTTTCACCTTTTACACGAACTCCGATGATATGAGGTGTCTCTTTAAGTGCAATATCTTTCCAGGCGTTTTCCTGATATTCCAATATTTTCCCTTCTTCTCCAGAACCACCTACAGTAATGGCTATATCGTCGTTTCCATGTATTGTAAACAAAGTTCGGTTTGTAACGCCCGATTGATCCAATAAGGTGCCATTTTTATAATTCAGTATTACTCCACCCGTTCCAATAATCCAAACATCATTACTTTGATTTCCCCAAACTTTAAACATTGAGTGGTTGGTCCTGATACTTTCAGGTAATTGCGACAATTCAACCCATTTATCCCCTTTGTATCTCCATACAAATCCACCATCGATGACATTTCCCCCAACAGCCCACAAATCATTAGGGCTTGCGCCCCATATTCCATAAACAGTAGCGCGACCTGGAGTTTCCATAAGCTTCATTACATCTCCGTCCTTGCGCAAAATCATGCCATTTTCCCCTCCCATAAATATAGGGCCCTCATCGAACCCAAAAACCCACCAAAGGTCACCCGTTCGTCCTGTATTTATCCTTGACCATTTCCCTTTTTCCCGATGCAAAACCATAGGACCAATACCGTCCCCACTGTCCGCGCCGACTACCCATATATCGTCAACACTAGATCCCCAAATTGAGATCAACGCTGCAGGCAGTCCTGCATCAATAATTTCCCATTGTCCAACTTCATCTATTGTCGAGTTAGCTCCAGAACATCCAGATATAGCAATCGCCAAACAGCTGAAAAATATGACTATATATAATCTTTTGATAATTGCAGAATTAAACATAATTTAGTTAAGGGCACGGGTTACTAGCATTACTCCGTCTCTAATAGGCAACATAACATGCTTTACTCGGGAATCCTTACTAATATGATCATTAAGCGAAGCTATTGCTTTATCGATTTCATCTTGCGGATTTAAAACTCGACCTCCCCAAAGTACGTTATCTATAACTATCAAACCTCTGTCTGATAATAGCTCGAGTGATCTTTCATAATATGCACTATAATTCTCTTTATCCGCATCTATAAAAATGATATCGAACCCACCTTCTAGTCCTGACATCGTTTCCAATGCGGGTCCCAATTTTTGCTCTACTTTTTCCCCATGTTCAGATTTCAGGAAATACTCATTTGCAATTTCTGAAGTTTCTTTATCAATGTCGCATGTAATTATTCGACCATTCTCGGGCAACGCTGAGGCCATCATTTGTGTAGAAAATCCCGTAAACGTACCAATTTCTAGAATTCTTGTCGCGTTGGTGCAAATCACTAATAATTGAAGAAGAGTGCCTTCAATCGGTCCAGACAACATCATGGCATCATCACGCGTAGTTCTAGTTAATTCCATTAAATCGTTTAAATAATCTGGTAACTTCGATGTATGTTGTATTGAATAATCCTCAATCTCTTCGGGTACAAATGTTAGCATGTAAATCCTCTATTACTAATTAATAAAACTTACTGTATCAAAGTGTATACATATAATAATCTTAAGTCGTTCTATCTGAAGTATTTAATTTTGGATTTAATATTAAAAACAACAAATGGTTTCAATGAAATAAACGAATGCCAAAGTTATCTGAAAATCAAGACTCTATATTAAGCTTCTTCCATAAGTATTTTTATACGATCGTTCTTTTAGTAATAATAGCTTTAGCTTTGTCAGTGAGGCTATATGGGATTAACTGGGACAACGGTATTGCTTTTACACCTCATCCGGATGAACGTGCAATACTATTTAAAGTTGCTGAAATATCTCCCGTAAAAGCCAGTGAGTTTACCTCTCTATTTAACGCAGATGAAAGTTCCTGGAATCCACGCTGGTTTGCTTATGGCTCTCTGCCGATATATCTAATCAAAGGAATAGAATCGATATCAGAGGTAATATCAAGTCCAGGAATCCAAGATCTACGAATAACCGGCAGGATAGTCTCCACAATAGCCGACTTAGTTACTTTACTAATTATATATATTCTTGGTGCTAGGCTATATGGCCGGAAAGTTGCACTTATTGCTTGTGCATTTATCGCATTAGCTGTATTGCATATCCAATTAAGTCACTTTTTTGCAGTCGACACATTACAGGCCATGTTTGCTGCGGTAACTATATTCTTTTTATACCGAGTGGCCAGATTCGGAGGACTAGCAAACTCAATTCTAGCTGGTTTATTTATGGGATTAGGTTTAGCAACAAAGGCCAGCCAGCTGCCAATATTATTGGCTTTTGCCGTAGCTCATTTGATGTGGTTATTGAACTTGAGCGGAGAAAATAACCACCAGACATACTTCCTTCAAGACAGACTTAAGGAATTGTTTATAAATATATTAGCTGGACTCTTTACTGCAGTCGGAGCGTTTTTTTTAACTCAGCCATATGCTTTTCTAGACTGGAAACAATTTTATTCAGATTTTACAGAACAATCCGAAATGGTACGAAGAATCCGCGATTACCCTTACACCAGGCAGTATATTAATACCCAGCCATACTTTTATTTCATTCAACAACATATCGTATGGGGACTTGGTATCCCATTAGGAATAATTTCCTGGTCAGGGCTAATATTCGTAGCCGTTCGAGGTTTAGAGTTTCGCAGGGCTATTTTGTATATCTTGATGGGCATTCTTGTACCAGCTGGAATTTTAATATGGTCCAACGACATTAAAGCCGTCATAGTCGCTTCAGCATTCGTAACCTTATCTTTGTTAATAACTCTACCTTTTCGTCCGGTCAAAAACCGATTAGACGTAGTCGTATTATCCTGGGTTATGCCATATTTAATTATTACCGGATCGTTAGAAGTAAAATTTATGCGTTATATGATTCCAGTAACTCCATTTTTGATCTTGTTCGGATCACAGATGTTGTCAAGTTTCTGGGATACAGCTTTAAATTATTTCAGGAAAATTAAGTCTGAAATCGACATTTATAAATACGTGAAAATCTTTTTGATTTTGTCAGGAGTAATCTTAACTTTATTTAGTGTTTTTTATTCGATTTCATTTCTTGCGATCTACTCCAATCCCCATCCAGCTGTTCGTGCTTCAGAATGGATTCAAACAAATCTACCAAAAAGCAGCGTGCTTCTTAAGGAACATTGGGAGGAAGGGCTGCCAAATTTACATGGTTATCAGATTGAAGAGTTACCCATGTATGATCCAGATGCTAGCTCAAAAATAAATAGTATCTCGAATCACTTAGCTAAAGCAGATGCATTGATTTTATATTCTGATCGGCTGTATGGAACTATATCTAGAATGCCCGACAGGTATCCAAAAAGTTCAAGTTATTATCAACTTTTATTTTCAGGACAATTAGGTTACCACCTAGCTAATCACGAAACTGCATACCCTAATTTACTAGGAATTACCCTTATCCATGACAGTTTTTCTCGACCTAAACTACCGATACCAAAAAATTTTGAAGGATTTAATAATCGTGGAATTTCAGTGAATTTAGGTCACTCCGATGAGAGCTTTTCGGTCTATGACCACCCAACAGTATTGATCTTCGTTAACTCTAAAAAATATGATGGTAATACCATTAGGCAGCTAATTGATGCTAATTACGAATCTTCCTATTCATTTACCGAAAGTGCTGTTTCAACCTCCTATAGTCAAGGTGATCTCAGCACACAGCTGGAGGGAGGATCGTATTCAGAAATATTCAATAAAGGTGTTTGGACGAGTAAATACCCTGTTATCACCTGGGTCATCCTTATTGAAGGATTAATGTTACTAGCTTTTCCAATAACCTTTTGGATATTGAGATCATTGCCAGACAAAGGATTCATGTTTTCCAGAACGATTGGTATTTTGATCATCTCTATAATTGTTTGGCTGCTAGCGAGTAGCCAGTGGTTAGAATTTAACCACGTCTCAATCGCTTTGGCATTTGTTGTTCTCGGTTTAGTATCGCTTATTGCTTTTATACAAAATAAAGATGACATATATCAGTTTTTAAGAGAACGTTGGAGACTTTTATTAATAACTGAATTTTTGTTTCTTGCGGCATTTTTCATCTTTCTGACAATAAGAATGGCAAATCCAGACTTATGGCACCCCTTTAGAGGTGGCGAAAAACCGATGGACGTAGCGTACTTAAATGCCATCGTGAAATCGACCATTATGCCACCATACGACCCGTGGTTCTCTGGAGGATTTTTAAATTATTATTACTTCGGTCAATTCATGGTTGCTATGTTCATAAAAGCGACCGCCATTGAAGTTAGAACTGCGTACAATTTAGCAATACCGTTATTTTTTGCTTTGACTTTCGTTGGGTCTTTCAGTATTGGTTACAATTTAGCGGCATGTGCAGAATCAAGTCGAAATAAAATTCAATCTGTTATTTCAACGCGATCGAAATTGTTGAATCCATATTTCGCTGGCTTTATAGCTGCAATGTCAGTTGCTTTAATCGGAAATCTAGATGGAATAATACAGTTAATTTCCTCACTGGTAAATGTCACAAAAGGTCTACCATCAAAAACCTTCGATTTCTGGCAATCGAGCCGCATGATGCCACCTGACCCTCCTGGGTTTGAAATAACAGAATTTCCTTTTTTCTCATTTCTTTTTGCTGACCTACACGCTCATATGATTGCCATACCGTTCACGCTGTTAGTTTTAATTTTGGCACTAGCATTAATAATGAATAAAAAACATTCCGGCCAATCAAAAATTATGGTTTTTACTGGAGAATCCGCACAAAATCTTTCCATTCTTGTCATGCTAGGGATAACAATAGGTGTTCTGAGGGTAATTAATACGTGGGATTATCCGACATATATGATTATTGGGGCTGCTGCAGTATTTGCGTCAAATTATTTCAGATATTCCACATTAAACGCTTCGATGGCTTTAAGGTCAATATCTCACTGTGTCATCATATTGTTAATCGGGTATTTAGTGTTCCTTCCTTTCCACTCAAATTATCAGTCCTTCTTCTCAAATGTTGAAACAACAACTAATACTACGGTTTTATGGCAATTCTTAGCTATTAATGGTCTGTTTATATTTATACTTGGATCATTTTATTTGCATGAATTTCGTACTGTTTTTTCCTGTAATTCAACAGGTTTCGGTTATTGCCAGGTTTTCCTCCGTTATTTGCCAGGTTTAAATATAAATACAGGTTTTATGAGATATCTATTGATGGCTTTAGCATTGGTGATTATTGGCGCAGTATGTTATGGATTGGTTATTCAAACAGGAAGCACGGTTCCATTTTTGGCAGGGATAACAATAATTGTCTTCACAGTAGGGATAACTAAAATCATAAACAGAGAAAATGCGAATCGTTCAGAAATCTTCGTCACTATTATCACGATGATCGCTTTATTGCTTGCAATAGGATTGGATATTTATAGAGTGGAGGGTGACATTGATCGGATGAATTCTGTTTTTAAAATATATCTCCAGATCTGGGTTCTTTTTGCAATAGCATCTTCTTATGCTCTCTGGCACTTATTGAATAATTATAAAGATCTCTTCCGATCATATTCGATTTCGTCACAACTTAAATTTAATCCATTGTTGTTAATCTGGGTTTTCACATTAACAGCTCTGTTTGCTTCTTCTTTAATTTATCCGATACTTGGCACCCAAGACAGAATAAATGATCGGTTTGATTCGTCTCACACAGGCTTAAGTTTAGATGGAATGGCCTACATGAAATACTCGGAATTTCCTGATGAATTAGGACCGCTCAATTTACTACATGATTACGAAGCAATTTTATGGCTTCAAAATAATATTCCTGGCTCTCCAATAATCATGGAAGGTCATACTCCAACCTACCGTTGGGGCAATCGAATCTCCATCTACACTGGTTTACCCACAGTTATAGGGTGGAAATGGCATCAAGAGCAACAGAGATGGGGTTACCGCGAGGAAGTAACCGAACGAATTCGTGATGTTGATGCATTCTACTCAACTACTGAAATGCATACAGCGATAAGCATTATTGAAAAATATGGGATTGATTATGTTTATCTGGGGGAGCTTGAGCATTTGTATTATCCTGAAAAAGGCTTCGCTAAATTTCAGTCCAACTTAGATGGTTTACTAGAGCCAATCTATTTTGGACCTAAAGTGACTATATATAGGGTGAAGCGTTAACTCCAGTTCGGGGCTTTGCCTTCATGAGCAAGTTCGTTAAACATGGAGCCATAAAACAATAGAGGCTTCCCTTCTTCAATTTTTATATCAACAACTTTACCAATGTATATGGTGTGGTCTCCTTGGATAATTTCTTCATTCACGTGGCAATCTATAAATGCAAGTGAATCACCTATCTTAGCGGACCCATCATCACCTAGTACCAGTTCACACGGGGGGTCTCCAGTCCGTTTTTCTGGGCGACGCGCATAATATTCAGCTACTGCGATTTGATTGTGATTTAAGATGTTTATAGAAAACCTTCCCGTTTCCTTGATTCTTTTGTATGTATTTCTGCTGTGATCAACGCAAACTAAGACTAACATCGGATCAAGTGACACAGAAGTAATGCCATTAGCAGCCATGCCATGCACAGATCCGCCTTGATCCTTTGAAAGTATCACAGATACGCCTGTGGCAAATTTCGACCAGGCTTTTCTATATTGATCGATATCGGGCACTTTATTTCTCCTGCAGTTCTTAGCTTTAAATGGGATTATAGCGCAAATGTTTGACATGCTTTAATATTCGATCCTAGAATCACCATAATTTAAAGCAAGGTTAACAGTGGCAACAAAGGCATACATTTTAATCGAAACTGCCGTCGGAACGAGTAAATCTGTATCTGATCAACTAAGAGAAATCAACAGTGTCGTTCGGGTGGATGCAGTTACAGGACCTTATGACATTATTGCCGTAATAAACGCCCCTGACTTAACTACCGTAGGGGACTTAGTTACAGCTCAAATACATGTCATTGACGGAATTGTTAGAACAATTACATGTTTATCTATGGGGTCAGCAAATTAAGTTCGTTTTCGCGTTTTATGATAAAGGTTGCTTTTTATAAAGATTGTAGTTTTGTTTACGCAAGTTTGGGTATGAGATAAATTTAAACAGTTAATAAATAAGTAGAGGTGTGAATTTGAATTATTCAGAAATCAAAGCGGAAATAATTGGTCCAGCAGTTCTTATAATGACCCCATTTGATTCGGATTATCAATTAAATACAGATGCTCTGAAAAAGAACGTGCGGCATATAGTAAATGGTGGCATTTCTCGAGGCAAAGGCTTCATTATTTGCCCGGCAGGTACTGGAGAATACAATACGCTCTCGCGAGAGGAGCATCTCAATGTAGTCTCAGCTGCCCAAGAGGCAGCAAACGGCGATATAGAAATTATCGCTGGAGTTGCTTCAAGTTCACACTTTGAAATAATTGAACGGTGTAATGCGGCACTTGATCAAGGAGTTAAGACGGCCATGGTACCACCTCCATACTACTACCATGGCATGGATCAAGAAGGTGTCATACACTGGTACTCTGAAATCGCGAAACACACTGAAATAGGACTCATGATCTATGATCAATCCTGGAGAAATCAGGGAGGAACCGTAGATGGCCATACTACAGAAAAATTGATTGATAAGATTGAGAGCGTAGTATCCATAAAAAGAGGTTTCCTGCCGTCATTTCAAGATTATGTTGATACCCTAGACCGATTCTCAGACAAGCTGGCTATTGTCGATAATTCTTATGGGCACACAGCTGGTCTTGCACACCAACATGGTGCCAAATCATATATCACAGGAGTAGCGGCTTTCTGGCCAGAAGGGGAAGCAAAGTTTTGGCAGCTATTACAGGATGGCAAGTATGCTGAGGCTGATAAATTCCACTCTAGACAAGCTACTTTTTGGAGATTAGTTGATGAAGGTTTCGAAGGATACGCCACCAACGTCCTAAAGGCAGCTGCTGAATATGTGGGAATTAACGCAGGTAGTGTTAGGCCACCATTTAGAGACCTAAATACTGAAGAGAAAGAGACTTTGGCAAAAATACTAGCTGAACTCGGTGTAAAAAAGGGTTAACTCAAAAAGGCAGTTATACTGTCCTATATTAATACTTTACCTGTTCGTTTAATTAAATGGCCTTGGCTAATAATCGTGTCAATATCATGTAACTTCTTAATATCTTTTAAGGGGTCTCCTGCGACAATCAAAACATCAGCAGACTTGTTCGGCTCAAGCGTACCCGTAATATCATCTATACCTAAGCACTGTGCTGACGACAAAGTCGAACAGATTATTGCTTCCATTTCTGATACGCCCATTCCTTCAACCATTGTCTGGGGGGTATATGCAAAATCACCAAACTCAACATAAGACATTCCAGTATCCAGCCCTGCAACAAACTTTACTCCTCGATCCCACATGTCTTTTAATATTTCAAACCTACCTTCCATATCGCTTAACACAGCTGATGCAAGGATCTCTTCATCTGAAAAAGGGATCCCTTTTTCAGTTCTTATAGTAGCTATTGCTATTGTGGGATCTACCCAAAGTCCCTTTTCTGCAATCATATCTGCTATTTCTGGCCTATAGTCCCAACTTTCAGCAGAATCTCCAGAAAGCCAAGTGGCGTGAATCAGGTTATGTATTCCTGCCTCGGCACAATTAACCACGCCTTCCGTGCCATGGCAATGTGCAGCAACTCTCACTCCCATCCTTTCTGCATCCTCTACAGCCAATCTAAGTACCTCAGCAGTATATTGGGCAGCAAGAACATTACTCCGCGGAGTAAAGACCCCTCCAGTAGACATGATTTTTATATAGTCAGCACCTAATTTTACCTGGTGCCTAAGTGCTGAAATTACACTTTCAGCAGTGTCTGCTTCAGTTCCAAAAAAGTTGCAATGGCCTGCGGTAGTGGTTATTGGCGTGCCCGTTACAAGCAATCTGGGTCCGTTTATCTTTCTTTCTTGAACTGCTTTTTTTACGGCAAAAGCTATTTCGTTTTTACTTCCAAGGTCTCTAACAGTTGTTACTCCAGAAATTAAAGTTGCTCGCATAGCCTCTACGGATCGCATCAAAAGTTCTTGGTTGGACTCAGAAGTGACATGATCATAAGCTTCTGGTTCTGCCGAGCAATGCATGTGGGCATGCATCTCAATAAATCCAGGCATAATCGTGCCGCCGGGAACTTTAATTATTTCACCCTCTGGATCATTACCAATCTGGTCACTTGTAGTGACTGCCTCTATTTTTTCATCTTGAACTATTACTACTCCGTTTTTTATAGGTTTCTGGTTAAATCCATCAATTAACTGATCTGCAATTAGAATACGTCGCATCCAAGGCTCCTTATTAGGACAGGGGTATTGGCAGGATTATAGCTTGAATCTGTAAAGTTGACCAAACACTGCTATAATCCTGCCACCATTAATTTTACGAGGTAAGGAAACTTTTAATCTATCTATTAAAAAGTAAGTCCTTAATATTTTAGGAGGTAGAGTCGTGGCTAAATCTCAATCATCAATCTCAAAAGATAAACTAATGTGGATGTATGAAACTCTCGTTTTAATAAGACGATTTGAGGAACAGGCAAAAAGAGAAGCTGATCAAGGAAGAATCCTGGGAACTCATTCTGCTATAGGCGAGGAGGCTACTCCAACCGGAATATGCGCTCACCTACGAGACGATGACTATGTTTTAGGAAACCATCGAAGCCATCATCACTGTATTGCAAAAGGCGTTGATATCAATGAGATGATGGCAGAATTGCTTGGAAAAGCAACCGGTACCAATAAAGGCAAAGGCGGAACGATGCACATTGCAGATGCAACAAAAGGTATGCTTGGTGCAAACGGTGTGGTCGGATCAAATATACCAGTTGCAACCGGCTGCGCCCTGTCAGCGAAAGTCCAGGGCAAAGACAGTGTTAGTGTTGTGTTTTTCGGGGATGGAGCATCCAGTCAAGGATCATTGCATGAATCGATGAACTTGGCTGCTATATGGAACTTACCCGTATTATTTGTATGCGAAAATAACCGTTATGCGGAATCTACTCCTTTTGAATACGCAGTTGCAGGACAATCAGTAGCAAACCGTGCAGCAGGATATGGGATGCCTGGAGTAACTGTGGATGGCCAAAATGTGATTGAGGTTTACGAAGTCGCGGGCGAAGCCGTTGAAAGGGCAAGGAAAGGGGATGGTCCGACTCTTATAGAGGCGATGACATACCGATACCACGGTCATTTTGGCGCAGACAACCCTATGGGTTACCGAACCCCGGAAGAACAGAAATATTATGAAGATAAAGATTGTATTATCGCGATGGAACAGTTTCTGGTAGACAACGGAACGGCTACAAAAAAACAGCTTGAAGAAATAGACAATGATGCGAAAGCTAGAGTTGAGAAAGCTACTCAATTCGCCATAGACAGCGCTTATCCAGATCCCTCAGAACTGTTAAGCGATGTTTATATAAAGTACCCGTAATTCTTTAATAAATTGGAGATTAAGACATGGTAAGCACACCAGTAAGAGCACTTACATACGCACAGGCAGTTAATGAATCATTCCACCAGGAATTTGAAAGGGATCCTTCAGTTATCCTTATGGGTGAGGATGTTGCTGGAGGAGCCGGTAGGGATGAATTTGAGGATGCTTGGGGAGGAGTTTTTAAACTCACTGGAGGTTTAATAGCAAAATATGGGCCGGATCGTGTAAGAGACACACCCATTTCAGAAAATGGATTCATGGGCGCAGCTGTAGGTGCCGCAGCCACCGGGCTTAGGCCTATTGCTGATTTAATGTTCGTTGGGTTTGTAGGAGTATGTGGTGATCAAATTTTTAACAATATGTCAAAAATGCACTATATGTTCGGTGGAAAAGTTAATTTGCCTTTGACAGTAATTACATCCACTGGCGCAGGAGTAGGATCAGCTGCACAACATTCGGAAACTTTGTACTCGATTTTTGTTCATTTCCCCGGCCTTAAATGTGTTGCTCCATCAAACCCTTACAATGCAAAAGGGCTCCATACAGCTGCAATTAGAGATAATGACCCGGTGATTGTATTTAATAACAAGTTATTAATGGGTGGGGCTAGAGGTCCAGGCACAGGTGCAGGCATACACGTTCCAGAAGATAGCTACGAATTTCCTATCGGTAAAGCTGACCGCCCACGCGAAGGAACTGATGTGACATTAATTGGTATCAGTTATACGACCTTACAATGCTTAAAGGCTGCTGAAATATTGGAACAAAAAGGATTTTCAGCAGAAGTTATTGATCTTTTATCGCTATCACCTTTAGATGAGGATGCTATTCTCAGTTCAGTTAAAAAAACTCGAAACGTTGTTATAGTGGATGAAGATTATCCTATGTGCTCCATGGCTTCTGAATTATCGGCACTGATAGCTGAACAGGCCTTTGACTTCTTAGACTCACCTCCAATTCGCTTATGCGCTCCTCATGCTTCTGTTCCGTATAGTCCGGTACTAGAAGCGGAATATATTCCCTCACCGGAAAAAATCGCACAGTCAGCTTTATCAATATTGGAGTAATTACCTAAACCTTGAATCAAGAACATCGTCCATTAACATTTGTCCAAGCTATTAATGAGGGTATCCGCACACGTATGAGGGAAGATGCTTCCACAATCGTCATGGGAATTGATGTGGCTGGTGCCGCCGGGAAAGCAGATGAGGGTTTTATAGACCATTTTGGTGGCACATTCTCAATGACAAAGGGGCTTATTCAGGAATTCGGCACTTCTAGAGTTCTCGATACCCCTATAAGTGAGACCGGTTTCGTGGGTGCAGGAGTCGGTGCTGCTGCTGCTGGTCTACGGCCTTTAGTTGACATGATGTTTGTTGGATTTATCGGCGTATGTGGTGATCAAATCTTCAATAACATGGCTAAAATGCATTATATGTTCGGCGGGAAAGTTAATTTACCAATTACTATTCAAGCGCAAACAGCGGCTTCCGGGGGAAATGCAGCGCAACATTCAGAAACTTTATACTCGATTTTTGCACATTTTCCTGGACTAAAATGTGTTGTGCCTTCAGACCCATATTCTGCTAAAGGGCTGCAAATTGCGGCCATGAAAGACGATGATCCTGTCGTTGTTTTTCAAAGCACCAGGCTAATGGGTGTTAATTTTGACCAACACGTCCCAGAAGATGCATATGAATTGCCTATAGGTAAATCCAGGATTGTAAGGTCAGGTGATGACGTCACGTTAATAGGGATTGGCACTACCACAAGAACTTGTATTCAGGCTGCCGAAAGCCTTGCAAAACAAGGTTATGAAGCAGAAGTAGTCGATCTACTATCTATCTCGCCTCTTGATGAAGAAACTATTCTCTCCTCTATTAGCAAAACGCGTAAAGTGGTGATAGTAGATGAAGATTACCCAAAATGTTCGGTTGCCTCTGAGCTTGCTGCCCTATCTGCTGAAAAAGCATTTGATCTGCTTGATGCCCCGCCGAAAAGAGTCACTGCGCCTCATTCATCAATACCTTACTCTTCTGTACTTGAGCAATTACATGCCCCAAGCGTTGAAATGGTAACCAATGCATGCCTAGAAGTTATAAATTGAGTTTCATGCTCTTTCAAAACTATAAATTATTGATTTAGTATTAAAATTAAATGTTAAGCCGATATTTAATAAAACGGAGGAAAATATGGCTACCGAGATAGTAATGCCCAAACTCGGCATGGTTATGACTGAGGGTACGATATCAAAATGGAATCGAGCTCAAGGTGAAGATATTGCCCAAGGTGAAGTCGTACTTGAAATAGAAACTGAAAAACTTAATTATGAACTGGAAGCCACTTCATCGGGAAAATTACATCATATAGCGCCAGAAGGTGCAATAATACCAGTAAATGGCCTGTTGGGATATCTGCTCGCTGAAGGCGAAGCTCCACCAGAAGTTACGCAAAATACCTCTACTGCAAACGAGTCTGAAGTTTCCGCGCAAGCAACTGACAACAAACCTGTTGCAGGTAAAGCAGCTGTTCGGGGTGAGGCTATACCTTCCACGCCTGGCGCAAGGAAATTGGCTGCTAAATTGGGAATCGATTTATCTAATGTCACACCAACAGGACCCAGGGGCAGGGTGGTGGAAGCAGACGTAAGAGCTCATAGCGACACAGGAGCAAGCAAAGCTGCACCTGGTACTGACGGCAAAACACCAGTAAAAATTGATATTTCTGGCCTGCCTTCTCCAGACAAAGTAAACAAGATGTCAGGAATGAGACAAGGTATTGCTGCTCATATGCTGAGCTCATTACAAACCACAGCTCAACTAACGTTTACTCTGGACATACCTGTAACGGAGCTGCAATCTCAGCGAAAAAAATGGTCTAAAAGTAATAAAACGGCTGTAACAAACACACATGTGTATACCAAAATCTGTGCTGAAATCATTAGCGAACTTCCGATATTTAACTCTATGCTAATCGATAATCAAATTTATGAGTACGAGAAAGTGGACATCGGAATCGCTGTAGCTCTTCCAGAGGGATTAATAGTACCTGTTATAAAAGACGTAATGAACTTATCTCTGGCAGATTTAGCTCAGCTAACCTCTGCTGCAAATAAAAGGGCTCTTGCAGGCAAACTTAGCCCGGATGAGGTTTCAGGAGGAACATTCACTATTAGCGTCTTAGGTGTGGTTGAGGGGTTTACTCCCATATTAAATCGAGGCCAAGCAGCTATTCTGGGTGTAGGGGTAACCAAACAAAAAGCCGTTGTTGAAAACAACCAGATAGCTATCAAAGATGTTTGTACATTTAATTTAACAGTCGACCATCAGTTAGTGGACGGAGCAGTAGCTGCTGAATTTATGAAGCGATTGTCGACTTATATAGAAAACCCAAATTCAATTTTCAAATAATCGGTTAAACGTTCTTATTAGGTTTTCTTGCTATGAGTCAAACTTAATCAGTGGACTCTTTGTGCTGAGGATACAATGGCCATAGCCACTCAATGCCCTCATTTCTTGGTGTTCTAACTACAGCACGGTTTTTTATTGTATGCACCGCATATTGCATTAAGTCTTCGCCAGTTTCTTTGGTATATCCATAATTCTCGACTAGTCGATTAAGAATGCCATCGTACCTACTCTTCCACTCAACCCTCTGCCTCGCAAATCTTGGTTTCGCCAATGCTCTTTCTAGTGTCCTTGGAGCTGGCAACAATCTATTTTCAATTGCCGCTTTCAAACGCGGTTCAGATCGATAATCATAATCTACATTATTTTTTTTCCATCTGGAAACAATTCTATTTATCTCATGACGAAAAGAATCTTTGTAGCGAGCTGTTATCCGAATAGCCCGCTCCAGTTCTTGCATATCACGTTCATTAGAAAAAACCTTACGTGAGCGACCATTGTCGTCTTTTTTTGAGCAGTATGCTTCAATATTCTTTAAGTAGTTTTCAAATAGCGAGTTGGCGTTGGTATGGAAAGATTCTTCAAATGCTATTTGCAACTCCCTAACCGCTAATCTGTTATATTCTTTAACTGTCTCTGAAATAAAATCAACATAAGTTAGTATGTCTGCATCATCAAGACTGATGTTTTCCTTCAATCCATGCCACATGCTGTCTAATGCTGCCAATGGTGTTACTATTCGTGCTTCAGCGCTTGCAACTGAGCCTATTCTGTTGAGGATGTATCGAGGAGAAATGCCACCCATTCCTTCATTTGGATGATGTCTCTGCATATCTAACACATCTTTATGAGTGAAATTTGCAACTTGACCGCCATCATAAAGTTTAACTTTATCCAATAGAGACATACCCTGTGCTGTTGGTGACTCTAATCTTGAAAGTATGGCAAATATAGAAACAACCGGTAAGGTTAATGGTGCAATGTGTACATCGTGAACAGTGCTTTGTCCTATCATTTTTTGTAAGATTTTCACTTCTTCACTGACACGCAAATTGTAGGGTATTTTTATAGCAATAATTCTATCTTTTAACGCCTCAGATGATGGATCGGTGGCAAAGGTATTAAAATCACCTTCATTAGAGTGTGCAACAATGACCTCGTCTGCATAGACAGAGCCGAATTTCTCCATTTTTATTAACTGTTCCTGGGCTAGCGACAATAATGTAGTCAATAAAGTACGATCTGCCTTAAAAATTTCAACGAATTCCATCATTCCCCGATTAGCAACATTCAGCTCCCCATCGAGTCTAAATGCCCGAGCTGCAACTTCTTGCCGGTCTCCATCAAGTTTTGATTCATTGTGACTTCCAACTAATACCGATGGATCAGCGGGGTTGGGGTTGTTTGCCAAATAGTAGCCAATACCTTTTGCCCTAGATTCAGAAAATGTCACCCTACTAATTGGGATTTCTGCTGGATTACCTTGGTAGTCATGCTCCAATAAAAATCTGCAATGAAAACACAGCTCACCTTCAATATATATGCCATAATCTTCATGCATTTGTGTCCTGGAACTGCCAGTGACTAGATGAAGAGGGTCCTCTTGCATTGGGCAACCCTGGATAGTATAAACAGAACCCGATTTCGTTTTGGTGTAATCCTCGAGGCCACGCTTAATGATATCGATTATTGAAGATTTACCGCTGGCCGGTGGACCCAAAAGTAGTAATATCCTTTTTCTGACCTCCAACCGTTGGGCTGCAGCTTCGAAATAACGAGCCACCTTTTCAAGAGCAGACTCAAGACCAAACATCTTTTCATCGAAAAGCCTATATAGAGGTTCACCATTCAGATCTCGATGAACACCTGGCGCTTTTATGGATTCATTAACTAGTGCGTGAGATAACTTAACAATAGAGCTATCGGCAATAACCATCTCTAAGTATTGCTCAAATGTTCCTTCCCACTGAAATTCTTTTGATTCTTTTTTAATTCCAGCCAGAATTTCATGACCCGATACCCTACTCTCCGTATTGCCTGGCCCTTCAGTCAATTCCTGATTAATGCTTGCTTCCATCGCAGCTTCATCGAAAGAATTCTTCAATTGTTTGCCTCTCTCGTTGCAGAAAACCCTGTTTATAACATTATTTTGTACTAATGTTTAAAACTTAAGTCAAATTTTTGGTCATAATTTATTGCCATTACCCGTTAAATTTAACAGATAATCACAACAAATAAATTAAAGGCTTATTGTGCCGACACCTACCAAAATACCGACTATCCCTAAAATTATGCCACCAACTAGTAAAAACCATCCAGATACTAATCGGATAACGTGGAACGGTATTGCCTGGTGGAAAAAAGATAATCCTGCGTTTATCGCTAAGATGAGCGTGCCGACCGATATTGACAACCAAACAGCTTCACCATACTTGTTGGTTTCTGGTGCAAGACGAACTACAAAATATAGAAATGCAACTAGCGAAATAATACTAACAAACCCGGCAAATAAACCGACTGAGCGTTCTTCTAAATCTAAAAAGTTCTGAGCTCCAGCGGCTAGTAAATACACTGCCCAGAGGATAATAATGCCTTTAAATACAGCGTTATTCGTGACCCAGTGGGAATGATGTATTTCTGATTCTATAACCATTGGATCAATTATGAGGGCTATCAGAGACATCAGCGCTAAACCGACGACGAGTACACCTAAACTCCTACCTTCAGCTAAAAGGCCTAACAGGTTCCACGACTGTGAAAACAGTGCCCCGCCGACAAGTATAAAAAATACAGCTTCCATATTATTCTTCCTCCAGTGACATCATAATGTCACATAAAACAACACAAGTGTCTAGGAGTTTACCGGTTACTATAAGAATATGTTTTTAATCTGTTTCTAGGTTAATCGAACTATCGCAGTTTTACTGCCTAGCTCCTATTTTCATATACTCTCTTCTTGGATATCCCGTGTAGATCTGTCTTGGTCGGGCTATTTTTAACTCCGGATCCTTTCGCATTTCGTCCCAATGTGATAACCAACCTGAAGTACGGGCAATAGCAAATAAAACTGGGAACATCTCTACCGGAATGCCCATTGCTTGATAAATAATTCCTGAATAAAAATCCACATTTGGGTAAAGCTTACGTTTAACAAAATATTCATCGTTAAGGGCGACTTTTTCAAGCTCAATTGCTATATCCAAAAGTTCATTTCGGGCTGTGACTTCAAAAACTTGCTCTGCAAGATTCTTTAATATATTCGCTCTAGGATCAAAATTTTTATAGACCCGATGGCCGAACCCCATCAATCTGAACTCACCTTGTTTAACTTTTTCTATATAACTGGCGATATTTTTGACGGATCCAATTTCCGCTAACATTTCTAGAACTCGTTCATTTGCTCCTCCATGTAACGGGCCATACAGGCCTGCTGTTGCAGCAGATACTGAAACATAAGGATCCGCGTCGGAGCTGCCCACTGCCCTCATAGCACTAGTGCTGCAGTTTTGCTCATGATCAGCATGGAGTATTAGCAATATGTCCAAAGTTCTCTCTAAGACAGGATCAGGATCATACTTTGTTTCAGTAGCACGGAACATCATATTCAGGAAATTGGCTGAATAGCTTAAATCGTTGTCGGGATATGCATATGGCAAGCCTACACTGTATCTGTAAGCGAAAGCTGCTAGTGTAGGTATTTTGGCTATCAATCTCCGTATAGATCTTGCACGAATTTCTTCATCTTGTACGTTGCGAGATTTTGGATAGAAAGTTGAAAGAGATGCAAGGGCGCTTACTAGAATCCCCATAGGGTGCGCATCATACCGAAATCCATCTAGAAACTTCTTGATTTTTTCGTTAAGAAAAGTGTGATTAGTAATATCTGTGGTCCAAATATCAAGCTCAGACTCATTAGGCAGTTCACCGTGGAGTAATAAGTACGCCACCTCTAGGTATGTACTCTTTGCTGCAAGCTCTTCGATTGGATATCCTCTGTACAGCAAGATTCCAGCGTCCCCATCTATATAGGTTATCGAGCTTTTACAAGCAGATGTATTCATGAAACCAGGGTCGTGGACTAGTACACCAAAATCATCATCAGAGGTCTTTATTTTCCTTAAATCTTTAGCCGATATTGCAGAACCTGCATTCACGTGAGTCCCATAAGACAAACTTAATTCATGTTCGTTGCCCGTTCTAGTGTCATTAATGCTCAGCCTGTCGGCCATTAATCTGCTCCATGCATCTAGGATTGGTTAGGCATCAACCTATTGATGCCGATAAATTTATTTCTTTATTAAAGTTATCATAAATAAACAATAGTTGAGTTGCTAGAGTGTGATCTAGCCTGAGATACGGAGAATCTGGCATGGAACATAGGGTCATCTTCAAGCAAAATAGATACAAGTTCTTATTATTATTGTCCAGAATACAAGATCTGATGCTCTCAGTCGTATAGCAACTCACTACTATTTACCGCTAAAATATGTTTTTAAATTTTTTATTATGGAACAGTCAAACTTAAATTCCTGCACAAGTGAACCCGAATGTTTGGTTCAAATCACCATCAAGAAATCGTTTTTGCGGTTGTCGCGATGGCATTCGTGCTTTTTATATGGGGTAGATGGCGATTTGATCTAGTCGCCCTATTTACGCTTTTAATTTTAGTTTTAGCAGATATAGTTCCGCCAAGGGAAGCATTTACTGGATTTGCACATCCGGCAGTGATAACAGTTGCTTCTGTCTTGATAATCGGTAGAAGCCTCGCAAACGCAGGAGTTGCTGACTCCATTAATCGCCTTCTTTCTAGCCTTGGGCCCGGAAAACTCATTCAACTTACCGCCCTAACCGGCCTAACTGTTTTACTGTCGGCATTCATGAATAATGTAGGAGCCTTGGTGCTCATGATGCCAGTGGCAATCGAAACAGCGCGGCGTACAGGCAGATCTCCTTCTTTTTTGTTAATGCCTTTAGCTTTTGGGTCGCTGCTGGGAGGCCTTATTACTGCAATTGGCACCCCTCCAAACATGGTAATCGCGACAATAAGAAACGACATGGGCAATGCCCCGCCATTCGGCATGTTCGAATTTTCTCCAGTGGGGTTAGGTGTTGCAGCAGCTGGATTTGTATTCATAGTATTAATCGGATGGAGACTCATACCTTCCAGAACTTCTCCTTCCGGAGCTCTAGACGCTTTCAGCATCCAGGAATATGTGACTGAGATCCTTGTGCCTACCGATGCGACTATGGCAGGAAGTATTTTAGGAGAAATAAAAAATTCGATGGATGCAGATTTCGATATAGTTGGATTAATTCGTAACGAAACCAGGTACGATGCCCCTTCAACTTTGCAAACAATACTCGCGGGAGACATATTAATAATTGAGGCTGACCCAGAAGATCTGCAAGAACTTTTATCAGTTACAGGATTCCAGATTGCCGGAGGTGATGCTTCAGTAACATGGTCGAGCAACAAAGGAGATTTAATTACTGCCGAGGCAGTAATCGCTCCAAACTCTGAACTCGAGGGGCGAACTCCTTCGGGAATCGATATGCTAAAAAGATATGGTATTAATCTACTGGCTGTATCAAGGCAAGGAGAACATATACAAGAGCGCCTAAGCACCTTGAGATTGGCAATTGGAGATGTCTTGCTGGTACAGGGAAACGCGGGCTCAGTTAGGGAAGGTCTTGGTTCAATGGGGGTTCTTCCATTAGTGGGCAGAGACATACGACTTAATCGGCCCAAACAGCAGACTCCGTTAGTAATATCAATATTCGTAGTGGCGATTATACTTGCAGCAACAAACGTCATCTCAATCCAGATTGCTTTCGTTAGTGCAGCCTTCCTGATGATTCTTGTAGGTAGTGTTAGTTTACGTGAAGCATATGACAGTGTTAACTGGCCTGTTATTGTATTGTTAGCAGCTATGATACCGATCGAAGGTGCATTAGTAAGTACCGGCGGCTCGTTAACTATTGCGGATGCAATAAATTCAATTGGCGCACACGGTTCGCTTGCGCTCACTTTACTAATTATACTAAGCGCAACGATGATCTTGTCTGGTGTTGTAAATAACACAGCTGCAGCGGTTATTATGGCTCCAATAGCAATAGATGTAGCAGTTGGCATGGGTGTAAGTATTGACCCGTTCCTTATGGCGGTTGCTGTAGGTGCATCAGCTGCATTTCTCACCCCAATTGGCCACCAGTCAAGCACCTTAGTAATGGGACCCGGAGGATACAAATTCACAGATTATTGGCGGGTAGGTCTACCATTGTCACTAGTAGTAATCGCAGTATCTATCCCTCTAATACTCTTTGTTTGGGCACCCTAAAAAAGATCGACTAAAAGTCATGCCCAATCCAACCAAAATTCCAAAAACTTTACTCACTGTTAATCGTGTCAGAGATTTCAACATTTCTGATCAAGGCGCCTGTTTAAACATCCAGAGAAATACTTTTCCAGCATCTCAGTCATCCACTGATTTTGCACGGGAAATTCGTAAATCTAACTCCATATATCTTGTAGCATATTTTGAGCATTGCTCGGATCAAATAGACAGAACGATTAAATTAAATGACTATTTATGTCAATGTAAGACTAATACTAAAAATGTTTCAGGTTTTATCGGTGGCTGGAATGTGGCGGATGAAATCCAAATAGTTGACTTTATAGTTGACGAACCATTCCGCGGTCGTGGAATTGGCCAATTGCTATTAACCTCTCTAATCGAAGTTGCATGCTCGGTCAAATCAAAACTAATTACTCTTGAAGTCCGTGCTTCAAACAAGCCGGCAATCAATCTTTACAGTAGGTTCGGTTTCAAAATTTGCGGGCGACGAAAAAATTATTACGTCAATAAAACTGAAGATGCCTTATTAATGAACCTAGAAATCAACTAATTGAATGCTGAATTCACACTGTTTGAATTAACTACGCAGGTCCTTTTTTATATAACTACCAACCAAAAACTAACGAATTGTGCATATAAAGCGTTTTATAATTGAGTAGAGAAGGTGCCATACACGTGAATAGGGAAAAAAAACTAAATAAAGATCAGATAGATCGATATGTAGTGCTTGCCCAAAAAGGAGAATCGTCTGCTTTCGAGGCACTGTATGACCATTTTTATGATCAAATTTTTCGATATATTGCTTTCAAAACAAGTGATTCACTAATTGCAGAAGATTTAACCGAGGATGTTTTCCTCAGAATGCTAGAGTCCATTAGAAAATTTAAGCCTCAAGGTCATCCATTTTCGTCTTGGCTTTTTCGAATAGCCCACAATCGAGTTATTGATCACTATAGAAAACGCGGCCGCGATAAAAATGTTCCGCTAGACACTATATTGACTACCGTTGGGGAATCCCAGTCAACTTTAGACACTTATGTTGAAACTAAATTAGCTATGCGAGAAGTTAACCAAGCTATGGAAAATCTAACTGACCTGCAACGTGAAGTTTTAAATCTTCGATTTGCCGGCGGCCTAAGCATTAAAGAAACAGCTGAAGCAGTAAACCGTAATGAGAACTCTGTCAAAGCTCTACAACACTCGGCTGTAAAAAAATTACGTGTCCTTCTTGAGCCAAATCAAATGTTCGCTGAGCAATTAGTCTAAATTATGAAATCATTTAACATTAACAGAGGCCTCGATGAAATATTTAATCATTGCATAGAACTCATGCATCAAGGTCATAGCGTAGACGATTGTGCAAAGTTATACGATTCGCAAAGAATCCAACTGCTGCCTTTGCTAAAGGCTGCTCAAATAGCAATTTTGACCGCCCAATCCCTTGCTCCAAATAAGAATGTCAAAATAGATGCAAAGCGTCGTTTTCAATCGGCAATCAAGCAGGTGGTCCCTGTTCATAATATTACTGGGCCGATCACACAGGCTTGGTATTCTCCAGTAAAATTATTGACCTTTATAAAATCAATTTTTATAACCGAAAAACTAGATGAAATACTAAACCACTGCATAGCACTTATGCATGACGGTCATAGCATAGAAGACTGCCTAAAACTATACGAATCGAATCGACATGATATTGCACCTCTATTAGAAGCAGTGGCTATTTCAATTAACGCAGTGAACTCTTATGAAGCCAGAGAGACTGCCAAACAGGCTACAAAGGTACGCTTTTTAGCTGCGGCAACTAAAGCTGATGAATCCTCAGGATTTCCGATCCCTTTCACAGGCAAAATTTTCAGGCCGATTGCAATGCCAATGGCAGCGCTCGTGTTTTTCGCTGTGCTGGTTTTAGGGGTTGGTAGTATCGCAGCAGTTTATTCCGAAAACGCGATCCCTGGTGATAGTAACTATTGGATAAAACGAACAAAAGAAAACGTCTTACTGGCAGTAACACGATCTGACGCTGAAATAGCACAGACTCATGCCCGACTAGCATCCACGCGAGGCGAAGAGATGCTTAAATTAATCGAACAGGGAAGAATTGCTGCTGCAGAAGGGCATCTTGACTCTGTATTAAGACATTTAGATGCTTCTGCACAGCACTCTGGAGTGTCTCTAACATTAAACACTGTAGATGCGCCTCCCACTAAAATTTCGGTTCACACGGACGAGCAACTTGGATTACTAAAAGTAACGCTAAGGCAAGGCAAAGAAATATTAAGGATCGAGAACGTACCATTAAACATGGAAAATCAATTTGATGCGACTGATCGACTAGATCGTATTAGATATGAATTTGAGCTCGCTTTTCGAATTTTAATTTGGGCCGTCGATAACTCTAATCAATCAGATCCTTTTTGGATCAATCAATCTGTTGTTACAAAATAACCTACGGCTGCGAGCTGAAAAGACAATCTAGTTAATAATTAGTAAACTTCAAAAGTATTAAAATTCTTATCAGATTTTATCGAGTGAAATGACTTTTGAAGAGATCATAATTGGCCTCGTACGTATTCTTGGCTCTCTGCCAGTACTCAAATGGGCCTTATTTGGTGCAATCTTAGCAATCCTCGTCGATTTCTCAGATTTGTTCATGATGAACCTATTGAGTTTTGGAGGTATAAGAAACTACCAGGCCTTCGACAAATGGGTTGACCTAATATATATGGCCACCTTTCTAATAGCCTCGATCAGGTGGACAGGGCCCCCCAGGTTAATATCAATAGTTCTTTTCGTTTATCGGATTATCGGTGTAGTCTTGTTTGAGCTAATAGGGTGGCGCGGATTATTATTATTTTTCCCAAATGTATTCGAAACTTGGTTTATATTTGTAGCTGCAGCTAGATATTTTAAACCTAATTACAAGCTAACATGGCACCGTTCATTTATGTGGTTGATCCCCATAATTGCACTTAAAGAACTCCAGGAATATGTCCTGCATTGGTGGAAATTTTTAGATAAATTTCGAGCTATAGATGTGGTGGTCGACTGGTGGCAATTTATTGTAAAGCTTTTTACTTAATTAATTGATCTTGCCCATTCTTGTTTTGGATCATCGGCTTCTATCTTTTTCATTCCGCCAGGGAAACGTCCATGTAATTTCTTCAAAGCTGACACCAAAGATGATGATGATGGCTTCCAATCATGCAAATAATAAACCGCATTTATTTTTGCCTGTAACAATTCCTTAGTGCAACCGAAGCAGGGTTGTAATGTCGTATATAAATCAGCCCCTTCAACTGATATTCCGAATCTCGCTGCACTTAATAAAGTGTTTTGTTCGGCATGAACACAGATGCATAAATCATAAGCCTCTCCTGATGAGTAGGTTTGACGATCAGCACACCGATCACAACCACCCTCGTCACAATTTTGCATGTCTTGGGGAGTTCCATTGTAACCTGTGGTTAATATCCGATTGTCCAAAACCAAAATAGACCCTATTTTTGAACCGTGACAATTAGCTCTGTCTCTCACGGCTATAGCTATATTGATGTAGTACTCGTACCAATCAGGGCGATTACCTCTTTGCTTAGAAGATACGGGCTTCATATTCAAGGCTTTTCTCCAATGATAATTACTCTATCCTTACGTTAAAACATGTTTCTTTGTTTGTATTTATCGTGCTCAATACCTAAATGTTGATATGCACGCGGTGTTGCGATTCTCCCCCTAGGAGTACGCTCCAAAAACCCCAATTGAAGTAGAAAGGGTTCATACACATCTTCTATGGTTTCTGACTCCTCATTAATTGATGCTGAAACTGTATCTAGGCCGACTGGACCGCCGCCAAATTTCAAGATAATGCAGTTTAATACCTGCCTGTCTATGTCGTCTAAGCCGATATTATCAACAGCCAGCTTATCAAGAGCCTCTACTGCAACTTTGTCATCAATCCCAGACTTAGTGACGACTTCAGCGTAATCTCTAGTTCGTCTCAACAATCTATTACCTATCCTTGGTGTACCTCGTGCTCGGCGAGCAATCTCCGAGCAACCTTGATCAGTGGCTTCAATATCCAATATCTTAGCGGATCTTGATACTATGGTAGACATGGCTTCTTCATTGTAAAACTCTAGCCGATGTACCGATCCGAATCGATCTCTAAGAGGAGCACTAACCATGCCAAATCGTGTAGTAGCTCCAATAAGTGTAAACGGCTGTATAGACAGGTTCATGGAACGTGCTTTTAATCCTTTATCAACTACCCATGAAACGAAAAAGTCTTCCATGGCAGGATACAGTATTTCTTCCACTATGCGCGGCAATCTGTGTATTTCGTCAATAAATAAAACATCAAACTTTCTAAGTTGAGTTAAAAGCGCCACCATATCTCCAGGCCTTTCAATAGCTGGGCCAGATGTGGTTTTTATGCTAACTCCCATTTCTGTAGCCAATATATGCGCCATTGTTGTCTTGCCTAGACCAGGTGGCCCATATATCAACGTGTGATCAAGAGGCTCTCCTCTTTGCAAAGCTGCCTTAATAGAAATCGTCAAGTTGTCTTTTACACGATCTTGGCCTATGTATTCCGCCAGTTTCCTTGGCCGTAGAGATAGATCTGCTTTAACCTCGCCTTCTTGAGTTAAAGCAGATACAATCCTTTTTTGTTGGTCTTTGATACCACTTTCGTCTGTCATATTATAAATTCTTAAGATATGAAATAAATTTAGAACGCTTGTTCATTTTATGGGTGGTTGGATTTAACGTCAATTGAATGCAGCACACTTATTTGACAAGCAATAGATTAGATTTTTAGACTGAATCAGATAGGAATATTTAATGGAAAGTAGCTCTAAATCCAATTGGATCAAAAACGTGCTTCAGCCCGCTATAAAACGTCGGCTCGAACGTAAATCCGAGTTCAACAACCGTTCTGGAGTTGAGATACACGCATTATATGATCAAGATGATTCGGACCCCTCCGATTTAGGATATCCAGGAGAATATCCGTACACCCGAGGATTACAGCCTAATATGTATAGGGGTAAAGTTTGGACAATGAGGCAATACGCGGGTTTGGCTTCTGCAGAAGAGTCAAATGCCCGTTATAAATTTCTACTTGATAGTGGGCAAAGCGGACTTTCGGTAGCTTTTGATTTGCCAACCCAAACAGGATATGACTCAGACCATCCTCTTGCTGTAGGAGAGGTAGGTCGAGCGGGAGTACCTATAAGCTCTTTAGCAGATATGGAGATTTTATTTAGAGAAATCCCATTAGACAAAGTCACCACTTCTATGACCATCAATTCAACTGCGTCGATAATACTGGCAATGTACATAGCGCTTGCAAAAAGGGAAGGTGTTTCCTTGGATCAAATTGGTGGCACAGTACAAAATGATATTTTAAAGGAATATATAGCTCGCGGAACCTATATTTTTCCGCCACTCCCTTCGATGCGTCTAGTTACTGATTTGTTTCAATATTGCGCTGAACACATCCCAAAATGGAACACGATTTCTATCTCTGGTTACCATATGCGAGAGGCCGGGGCTACGGCTGTACAAGAATTGGCTTTCACATTCTCAAATGCTATTGAATATGTTCAGGCTGCAATAAACTCTGGGCTTGATGTTGATTCATTTGCACCAAGATTATCTTTCTTTTTCGTTGCCCAAAGTGATTTATTCGAGGAAGTATCCAAATTCAGAGCAGCTAGAAGAATGTGGGCAAATATAATGCGAAATCGTTTCAATGCAAAAAACCCCCGTTCATGGATGTGCCGCTTTCATACACAAACCGCTGGGGTTACGTTAACTGCTCAGCAGCCAGACAATAATGTCGTAAGAAGCGCGTTACAAGGACTGTCCGCGGTTTTGGGAGGAACACAGTCTCTTCACGTTAACTCCCGCGACGAAGCTCTATCTTTACCCACCCCTGAGTCTGCTGAATTATCCTTGAGAACTCAACAGATCCTAGCTCACGAAACCAGCATAACTGACACTGTGGATCCATTAGGGGGGTCATATTACATAGAACACCTCACCGGCCAAATTGAAAATGAGGCGAATACATACATCGATCAAATACAAAATCTAGGGGGAGCATTAGGCGCACTGCAACAGGGTTTCCAAATCAAAGAAATACATGATTCAGCATATAAATTACAACAGGACATCGAAAGTAACGAGCGGATCGTAGTAGGGGTTAATTCATTTCAAACTGAAGATCCTACACTTATTCCAATTCAAAGAATCGATCCAAATCAAACTCGAATTCAACTCGAAAGACTAGCTAAAGTAAAGTCCGAACGAGACTCGAGCGCAGTGAAACAATCGTTGGAAACTCTTAAGGTTGCTGCATCAGGCGACCAGAACATGATGCCAATAATGATCGATGCTGTTGAAAATTACGTTACAGTTGGTGAAATATCAGACGCACTGAGAGAAGTTTTTGGGGAACAGAAAGAATTCTCTCCGTTCTAATAAGTTTAAATTAGGGCCATTATGATCGATCCTTACTTCAATGAAAACGACATACTTCTCAGAAACACAATTAGAGATTTTGTGGACCGTGAGATACTCCCTAATGCAAGTAAATACGACTTAAATGAAGAGTTTCCTAGCGATGTAATATCTAAAGTTTCTGATATGGGTTTATTTAAGCTTGGTATCGACGAGAATTTTGGAGGTGTTGCAGGCTCCAATATGCATTTAGCCATCGTCACGGAGGAGCTTGCCAGAGGGTGTGCATCCACGGCAGTGATATATGCAAGCCATCTATCTTTATGCGCCAAATATATCGACAAGTTTGGGAGTGACGAACAAAAAGCTTCATACTTACCTAAGCTTGTTACTGCAAGCACCTTGGGCGCTTTAGCATTAACTGAACCAGATGCCGGCAGTGATGTTGCTGCGATTAAAACGCTAGTCACTGATACTGATGGAGGCTTCCTAATAAACGGCTCAAAGCACTTTATAACAAACGCAAAAGAGGCAGGGGTTATAATCATTGTTGCCTCTAGAGACCCAAGTCTAGGATATAAAGGGTTGGAGACATTTATTTTAGAATCCCCTTGTGAAGGCCTCACAATAACGCCACAAACAGGCAAGCTTGGTATTCGTGCTTCATCTACTTGCGAATTAAATTTCAACAACGCATTTATACCTAGAGTCAACAGGATAGGCGAAGCTGGCAGAGGGTTTCATATGACCATGGAGGTCCTAGATATAGGGCGTATACTGATAGCTGCTCAATCAGTAGGAATAGCTCAAATGGCACTTGATGCCTCATTAAAGTACTCTAAGCAGCGAAGAGCATTTGGAAATTCAATATCAGACTTCCAAGCAATCCAAATCATGCTGGCAAACATGGCCACAGAAATTGAAGCTGCACGCCTATTAACCTATCGATCTGCAGTGCTATCAGATTATAATCAACCTTTTGAGACAGAAGCATCAATGGCTAAGCTCTTCGCGTCTAAGGTGGCTGTGGAATCAGCGAATCAAGCCATACAAATCCACGGTGGTACCGGGTATTTTGCGCCAAATGTTGCCGAACGATTATATAGAGACGCAAAAGTTACTGAGATATATGAGGGTACATCTGAAATTCAAAGAATATTAATAGCAAGGTCGTTACTTAATCGATGAAAAGTTGCTTATCACATTAACTTTTCACTAGTATTAAATCAGGAGTAAATAAATTTTGAGCAAGACTAGTAAAACGGGCTGCATTGCTCGGCATATTAATCATATTGCGCTTGCAGTATCGGATTTAGAAGAAACCATTATGTTTTATGTCCAAACATTTGGAGTTGCCAGCCCCGAGGTTGTGGAATTAAACGATCATGGAGTCAAGGCTGCTTTAGTTAGAGTTGGTGGATCTCAACTGGAATTTATTCAGCCGCTTGAAAACACAGGTGGCGTGGCAAGTTTTATAGAAAAACGTGGTGAGGGTGTCCACCACATATGTTTTGAAATGGATGATCTCAATCAAAGTCTACAGAAATTAGAAAAAGCTGGAATTAATTTAATAGATAAAACCGCACGAAGCGGTCTTTCAGGAGAGATTGCATTTATACACCCAAAATCGACAGGTGGTGTTTTGATCGAGCTGGTTGACTCCACAAGTGCTAGGCGATAGCTAATGGCTAAAAGGATCATACGGGTATTAGTGGCTAAACCAGGGCTAGATGGACATGACAGGGGAGCTAAAATTGTAGCTCGTTCTCTGCGTGACTCAGGCATGGAGGTAGTCTACACAGGCATCAGACAGACTCCTGAAATGATAGTTTCCACGGCAATTGATGAAGATGTAGACGTAATTGGGTTGTCTATTTTATCTGGTGCTCATATAGAGCTTTTTAAGCAAATAATTGATGGCCTGTCTCAGCAGGGTAGAGACGAGATACTAATTGTTGCAGGCGGCATTATCCCTGAAGAAGATCGATCTCAACTAAAAGAGATGGGCGTGGCAAACATTTTTGGTCCTGGAACCTCAACACAGGAAATCGCAGCATTCATCAAAAAAACGTTTTCTGATTAAGTAGAATCAACTGTTCTGCTATGGTTTAAAGTGTTCGGGAGCTCTTTCTGAGTTATGATGCGCCTTTATAAATATCTCAATACGATCAACATCAATATCGTCCATCTCATCAATATATGACCAGGCTGTAATTGCTATCTTCTTACTCATACCTCCATACGGAGACACGACTATTTTTGGGTACTGTTCAGAGAATTTCGTAAAAACATCTATTAAGTCCTGACAATCTCCATCACAGTTATAGTGCAGTCCTACTCCACCTTGAACCAAATTTTGAATCAAAACTTCGTCTGGTATAAATTCATCGTACACTCCCCAAGGTACTGGAGCATCAGGTTGGCCATAATGCCAGCCTGAAGTGGCTGGAGTTGATTTATACTCAGGGTGTGATTCCCCAAAACCAATTACTAAATTGACCTGCTCAAAAACCTTTGTCCCGGGCAGTTTTCCATTTACTAAATAGTTTTCAGCTTCCGGCACCTCTACGCTGATTTTTTCTTCATATCCATGAAATTCATAGGTAGCACTTATAGTTGCTTCCCTTGCATCAATTTGAGACGGTAAATATGTTTTAATATCAGGCATATAAACAGGCCCCTCAAGGGTAAATTTATATATCCGTAAGTTATCCTGATTAATCCAAAGATCTGCATTAATCTCTTGATCAATATTTCCAAATAATGATTCAATGCTCGTAACTTTTAGGTGTAGTAAAGCTACTTCGGCTAACTGCTCTTTTGAAACAACTTCAAGTGAGCCAGAATTTGCCAATATATTGCTTATTATTACTGTTGGACTTGAAAAAATTTGGCCAGTATCTTCCGATGAAGTCCATTTACCATCTATAGAATCCGCAAAATACAATTTTCCATCGCTTGCAACGCTAAAAGTATCGGTGCCTACAAATCCCATATTTATAGATACTACTGACTTTGCCTTATCTACCGGTTCAAATTCGCCTGATATTGAAATAGGAACCTTTACATCTATCCCTGCAACGTTTGTTTTTATGATTGCATCCATCGAATATCGGAAAGTGTCTATACCTGAAGCCTGTATAAGATGGTCTTTAATACTTCGCAATTCCTCTTTAGACAGCGTGACCTGCTCAGTGGTCAAAATTTCGTATTCAGTAATACCTGCTAGATTCTCTGAAACGGAATCATTTGCTCCTGCGTCTTTTTCAACCCCCAAGTCAGCCTCAACGTCAGCCTTGCAGCCGATCAATGCCACAGCAATAATCAAAATTATTACGCAATATCTCAAAGATCTTTTATATACATGTAGAGTTTTCATTCAGAACCAGTTTTGCTAAAAGAGAATGTTAGCACGATGTAATGTAGGACTGAAACCAAAATGTAGTTGGTGCAATTAGACATGTCAATCCTGTAAAGTGTCCCTGAAAAGACCAATTTTAGCCAATGCACCTATTCTTCACGCAATAAACTGAACTTTTTATGTGAAGCTACAATTAATAATACGGACATTACTTGGAAATTGTTTATGGAATTCAACGTAGCACAATTAATTAAAGAAAATCCAGGATCTTCTAAATCTTATACGCTCTCGAATAATTTAATCTCGTTTAAAAATCACTGCGTTTCACAGAGCCCTGTACTTGCCCCAGATAACGATATCAGTCTATCCGGAACTGCAAAAATGTTACGAACGGATGCTGGAATCTGGGTTACTGCTGAGCTTAGCTGTGAAGTTATTTGCCTCTGTAGTCGTTGCCTCAATGCTCACGACCTTAGATTATCAGTCTTAATAGATGAGGAATATTATTTGAGCTCATACAGTACAAATGACTTTGACATAGATGAAGGTCAATTTATATCAAATGACAACATTCTTGATCTTGTACCCTCGATACGTGACCATGTAGACTTAGAGCTTCCATTAAATCCAATTTGTCGTGAAGACTGTGCGGGAATTTGTATTGATTGTGGACTAAACCTAAATCAACATCATTGCTCCTGCAAAAAGAGTTTCGGGCCTTAGGTGCAAAATAAGATTTTGGGCTAAAATTTATCGGAATAAAGTGTTAGACTTAGTTTCTAGTATCTTAATAAGGTCATTCCACACAACAGATTATTAAAACTTTTGGAGATTTAAGTGCCTCCTCTTCCTAAAAAGAAACAAACAAAATACCGTAAGGGTGGTCGGGCAGCCCATATGAGCCTCACCAAACCTTCATACGGCATGTGTTCAAATTGTAATGAGCCAAAACAACCACATCGGGCATGCCCCTCTTGTGGGTTTTATAATGGCCGACAGGTCATTGGCGACGATGTGGAAACTGGCTTAGATTCAGCTTAAATTTCAACTAATTGAACTGAAAACATCATGAGTTCCATTAATACCACAATCGATAACAGCACTAAATTCGCTTTCCTATTCCCGGGACAAGGTAGTCAGGTGGTTGGTATGGGCAAAGAACTCTATGACAATTCTCCTGCAGCGAAGCTTGTTTTCGATGAAATTGATGATGCTCTTAATCAACCACTTTCAAAATTAATATTTGAAGGGCCTGAATCAGAACTAACCCTAACTCGAAATACACAGCCAGGGATAATGGCAGTAAGTCTAGCCGCCTATAAAGCCATGGAGGAATTATTAGGTAAAAAAGATATGCCTCAACCAAGCTTTGTAGCCGGTCATAGTCTTGGAGAATACACGGCTTTGGCAATTACTGAATCTCTCGATATCAGTAGCACAGCTAAGTTAGTCCAGGAAAGAGGTAGATTAATGCAAGAGGCTTGTAATTTGCAGCCAGGCACGATGGCAGCAATCATAGGATTGGATGAAGTGATTATCGAAGAAATTTCCAGACAAACTGGAACATACATATCTAATATCAACACCGATCAACAAGTAGTAATTAGTGGAGACATTGTTGCGGTAGCACAAGCGTTAGATATGGCGTCTGCTCGGGGAGCGAAAAGGGCCATGCCATTGAAAGTCAGCGGAGCTTTTCATTCTGCTTTAATGGAGCCCGCGCGCGACGGCCTTGAAAGTGCTGTCAATACAGTTAACTTACAGGTTCCAAGCACCCCAATAGTAGCAAATATAACTGCGAAACCAATCAACACTGTCAACCAATTGAAGAAAGAGCTAGTTTCTCAAATTTGTGAATGCGTACAATGGAAAAGATCTGTTGAATATATGATTTCATTAGGCATTACAAGTTTTATTGAAATTGGCCCGGGCAATGCTTTGCATGGAATGTTGAAGAGAATTGACAAGTCTGTTGATAGCATGTCCATTGGTAATTTCAAATCAATACAGGGTTTAACCCTTAAATAAAAATAATGAGCTTAAAGCCACAACGGAAAAGCACCGCAGCTTCCAGTACAAATCAACCTTTCGGCGCCCGGAGCAAGGCCAGAGAAATAGCTATGCAGGTTTTGTTTGAACAAGATACATCAAGCCACTCTATAAAAAAATCTCTCGCCGCAAGATCCAAATCTAAAGATGTCTGTCAAGAATCAGCGATTTATGCGACCAAATTGTTAAACATGATTAGCGAAAATATACAGCAAATAGATGATTTAATATCAAAATTTGCCCCGTCTTGGCCTTTAGAGCAAATGCCTAGCGTAGACAAGAATGTATTAAGGATAGCGATCGCAGAAATTATTGGTAAAAGCGACACGCCGCCTAAAGTCGCGATTAACGAAGCTGTAGACCTTGGAAGAGTGTTTGGTACTGAAAAATCACCAAAATTCATTAATGGCGTATTAGGATCACTAATACTTGAGAAAAAAGTTAAGGTATAATTTGTTTTTGATAATTTTAGGAGAAATTAATGGCAACAGTAGTTGAAAGGGTTCAGTCCACCGTAGCTGATAAATTAGGAGTTGAGCCTGAAGACGTTACGCCTGAAAAGTCGTTTGTAGATGACTTAAACGCTGATTCACTTGATTTAGTTGAGTTAATAATGGCTTTTGAAGAAGAGTTTAGTTCTGATTCAGTCACTATAGAGATATCAGATGAAGATGCTGAGTCCATTACCACTGTTCAGGCAGCAATAGATTTCCTTAAAGAGCACGGCGTAGAAGACTAATAAGTGTACCTGTCATGGCAGGCTCTTTAATCATAAACGAGTTGACCTTTGTAGTAAGTTTATGGAATATTAAGGTTCATTATCTTAATAACTATTTGTAATTAAATTTCGATTCTTTTATGGTAATTTCTGAATACGAATCACTTGTCAACAAAATAAAGACTTGTGTTCAATGTGACCTTTGTAAAACACGGACCAACGCCGTGCCTGGACAAGGCAGCTTAACTTCAAAAATAATGTTTGTCGGGGAAGCCCCTGGTGCACGAGAAGATGAAGTAGGTTTACCTTTCGTCGGGGCAGCTGGAAACGTGCTGTCTGGAATGCTTGAACTTATTGGTTTAAGCAGACAGGAGGTTTACATAGCAAATATTATAAAGTGCAGGCCTCCTAATAACCGAGACCCTAGTCCTCATGAAATTGATCAGTGCTGGAAATATCTGGACAAACAAATAGATCTTATCAATCCGGATTTAATTGTGACCCTTGGACGACACTCGTTCGGCAATTTCTTCCCCGGAGAATTAATTAGTCAAGCAAGAGGCACACCTAGAAATTGGAACGGGCGAACCATTTTCCCTGTTTACCATCCTGCTGCAACTTTACATAATCCACGCCTCAAACCGATTTTAGAAGAAGATTTTCGCAAAATGAAAATGTTGATAAATAACACTCAAATTGAATCTGAAAAACTGACAAAAGAGAATTTAAGCGAGACACAACTGACTTTTGATTTCGACGCGCATGAATTGCATGAGACGAAAAAGGATAATGGAAACAAATTATAGGTTAATGTTAATTGTCAAATTTTTCTAATATCCGAATTATACCTCTAGGTGGCTTGGGTGAGATCGGGCGCAATATGATGGTTGTGGAGCTAGATCATGACATCTTTATTATCGACGCAGGAATCTTGTTTCCTAGCAGTGACATGCCAGGAGTCGATTTTATAATTTCAGACATCAGTTATCTAATAAAAAACAAAGATAGAGTTCAGGCTATATTGTTAACACATGGGCACGAAGATCACATTGGCGCTCTGCCATATGTGCTTTCTGAATTAAATGTCCCAGTTTATGCCTCCAGGCTCACACATGGGCTAATAAGTGTTAAGTTACGGGAACACGGACTTTTAAAACAGGCTGATTTACATATTATCGAGCCTAACAGTCCATTAAAAATAGGCAGTTCCACTGTCGAATTTTTTAGAGTGTGCCATTCAATACCAGATTCAATGGGTATCGCGATCCACACTCCTTTGGGTTCAATCATTCACACTGGAGACTTTAAAGTCGATCATACCCCCATAGATAACCACAAGACTGATTTTGCCACTCTTTCTAGGCTAGCCTCAGAGGGGGTTTTGCTATTACTAGCTGACTCCACATATGCCGAGGTCGACGGGTATACCCCATCCGAGTCAACAATACAAAGCCCTATCGATTTAAAAATATCTCAAGCAGAAGGCAGAATAATTGTTGCCACTTTTGCTTCTTTGATTTCACGAATGCAGATCGTGTTAGACAGTGCCTTCAGGCATAATCGTAAGGTCGCTGTAGTTGGTCGTAGTATGAGCAACAATCTGAAAATGGCAATTAAAATAGGGTATCTAAATGCTGAACCTAATGTGTTGATCTCGCTGAAAGAAGCAAAAAAGCTTCCTGCTAACAAAATAATACTTTTAGCAACAGGAACACAAGGTGAACCTACTAGCGCGCTTGTCAGAATGTCTCGAAATGAACACAACGACGTAAATATAGTTTCAGGAGATACAGTCATTTTGTCATCATCACCTATCCCTGGAAACGAGTCTCTTGTTGCTAAAACAATTGATGATCTTTACAGGCTAGGAGCCAAGGTTTTTTCAAGTCGAAACGCCAATGTTCACGTTCATGGCCACGCTTCGCGAGAAGAACTGAAACTTTTACTTAATATTGTTCGTCCAAAGTTTTTTATCCCAATCCATGGAGAATATAGACATCTTGTTGCCAATGCAGAATTAGCTAAACTGATTGGTATAAAGCCGCAAAACACGCTGGTCCTCGAGAATGGATACGTTGTTGATATAAATTCAACCGAGGCTAATACTACAGACTACATTCCGCTGGAACAGGTTTTTATTTCAGGCAAGAAACCTTGGTATAACACGGATTTTCAGCTAAAGGAGCGCAATCGGATATCCAAGTCAGGTCTAGTCGTAGTGGGCTTAGCTGCGAAAAGTCGACCATTAGCCCTATTAAGCGATCCAACGATTGTGTCATACGGGTTCCCAGAGCTCAATCAGATTGAAGGCCTTTCAGAAAAAACCTCACAACTGGTACATTTTGCGCTGGAAAATGACAGCGCTTCAGTATTAGATTGGTACGACATACGAGAAAATATTACACGTTTGGTTGCTGATATGCTGTACAAGGAGACGAAAAGAAGGCCAGTAGTTTTAGTTCTAGTACAGCCAGCGGATTAAAAGTTTTGTAGCTTGCCTTTTATTCACAACTATTCGTAGTGAACTTAAGGTCGCGGCATGAATGGCAAACTGACCTACAATTTCAATAAGTTTTTACCGAGACATCAAGGTGGCTACATAGCTGCATGCATCTTGGCTATTATCGCAATCCTAGTAATTGCAGGCTTTATATTCGGGACTGAAGTTACGAACTCATATGTCAAAGTTAGAGATGAGATATTAACTCAACTAGGCTTAGGATTTATCCCAGCTGCCATATGGATATCAGTTTTCATTGCAACTTTATACAAATCGAAATCCATAATCCATATGCGAAATGTCACCATATGGGCAGTGCTATTCTTTGGTGCTGTAGCCATTTTATCCATACTCTCAGCTTTTAACCCCGGAATTGATTCTGCCTTAAGAATATTTACGTTGGATGGCAAAGTATCTTTAGGCGGTGAAGTTGGATCTTTAATTACGAATGACAACTTAATAATAGTAACGCTGTTAAGCATAGCAATGATCGCTTGCAGTGTGGGGGTTATTTTCCCTAAAAGTTGCTCCTCTATAATTTCCAAAATTGCTGTTGCTTCTTGGTCTATGACATGGTTCTCGATTACTTTATTTTGGGAATCATCTGGCTCAATATTACAGCTTTCGAAAATAACTGCTGGCAAGTTCGGGTCGTTTGTGTCAGTTTATAGAGATGGAGCCCATTCATTAAAAAGTGAATCCTTCAGTTCTTCAGCAGAGACAGAGGTTGTTTCTACACCCGATTTGCCGGCCCCAATATCTAATCATGCGTGTGATGATGAAATAATCGAGCTCGATGCCAGCGTAACAGATGAAATTGCTATACAGCCAGACGACAGTTTTGAAGAACAATCGAACACAACCGCAGACCAAACTTCTAAGTTTAATAAGTCATGGAACGAGGCCAAGGAAGACGAAGGTCGGCTACAACAAGCCTTGCCTATAGATGGCCTACCATTACTAGATAAATGGGGTAAATTGTGGGCGCTTCCGAAAAGAACGATCCTTATTGATGCTCCTTCTCAAACAGTTCCCGCGTCTGAAATGGCTGAAACATCTAAAAAAATCCAACAAACACTAAATGACTACGGGGTAGAAACAGAAGTAAAAATGACTAGGCCAGGCCCGACAGTAACTATGTACGGAATAGAACCTGGGTGGATTAGAAGATATAAGCAAGAAAATGCGACTGATAACGCCGGTAAGACTATATTGGATGATTCTGGAAAAATAGTTAAGAAAAAGGTTGAATCGAAAACGCGCGTAAAGGTTGACACCATTATGCAACGCGAAAAAGATTTAGCTCTTGCGTTACAAACTTCTTCCATTCGCATCGAGTCTCCGGTGCTCGGAACGTCTTTAGTTGGAATTGAAGTGCCAAATGCGAATCCCTCTTTAGTTACGATTAGATCAGTTATGGATAACAATAATTTTGAAAATCTGACGAAATCAGGAACTTTACCTATAGCGCTGGGTAAAAGTACTGGGGGTGATGATATTGCATTAGATTTAGTAGACATGCCCCACTTATTGGTTGCAGGAGCTACAGGCAGTGGGAAAAGCGTATGTCTTAATACTATAGTGTCCTGTTTAATTAGTGAAAACTCGCCATCCGAATTACGCCTATTGTTAATAGATCCGAAAAGAGTTGAGTTAACTCCCTTTAATGGAATACCACACCTGTTAACTCCGGTTACTGTAGAAACTTCGGAGGTCGTGCCATTATTGAAAGCTCTTATTAACGAAATGCTAAAACGTTACAAGCATATGGAGCAATCTGGAGCGAGAAATATATCTTCTTACAATTCAAAGTCTAATGAAAAAATGCCGTACCTCGTTGTGGTAATCGATGAACTAGCTGATTTAATGATGACTTCTTCGATAGAAGTTGAACAATCGCTTTGTCGCTTAGCTCAACTCGGCAGGGCAACAGGAATTCATTTAATAATTGCGACACAAAGACCTTCTGTTGATGTTTTGACCGGGTTAATTAAAGCAAATTTTCCGAGCAGGATCGCTTTTGGTGTAACTTCTCAAATTGATTCAAGGACTATTTTAGATAGTACGGGCGCAGAGAAGCTTCTAGGCAAAGGTGACATGCTGTATCAGCCGATCGATGCATCGCGGCCTAGTAGAATTCAAGGGGTATTTATTTCAGACTCAGAGATATCGAAATTAGTAGATTACTGGAAAAATGTTAATTGGCCTCCAATACCAGACATGGATTTAACGCCTCCAATTGACTCCGATAAACCTGAAGCTATTGATATCAGCGAGGCAGGAGATGAGCTGTTAGACAAAGCGATTTCGCTGGCCAATTCCGAGCGTAAATTATCGACTTCCTTTTTACAACGCCGCTTAAGGATTGGCTACCCTAGAGCCGCACGGCTTATGGACGAACTAGAAGAGCAGGGCATAGTTGGGCCTAGTGATGGCTCAAAATCACGTGATGTTATAATTCGATAAAGGCACATGCTTAATTCGGTCATACTGCTAATTGATCGGTACAACATCAATACTTAGAATTTTAGTAGGCAGGCAAAAAGGTATGGTTCGAAAACTATCAAGCCTTATTAGACTCCTTTTAAGTTCTAACGAGGCACAAGCGGAGATTAATCAAGTAGACACAGATCTACGAGAAGCATGTTTGGTCTGTGGGATAGTTCTAATAGACTCACCTCTATATAAGCAGTTCAGGGTTTGCCCAGGATGTAAATTCCATTATGGTTTATCAGCTAGAGATAGGATCCAGAGCCTAGTTGATCCTGGCAGTTTCAAGGAAATTAATCGCTCTATTGCATCAATAGACCCCACTTCAGCTTCTTCCAAATCAGCCTACACCGCACGAATCTCAGCCGATCAAAAAAGAACCGGATTGTATGAGGCAATTGTAACGGGCGTTTGTTCCATTGGTGGAAGTTCCGCCATATTAATAGCTTTAGATTTTGGATTTATGGGAGGGTCAATCAGTTCTGTTGTAGGAGAAAAGGTTGCTTTAGCATTCGAACATGCTGCCAGACGCAAGCTGCCCCTTGTTGCAATTTTAACAAGCGGAGGGTCTCGCGTTCATGAAGGTTTACTTTCTTTGTTACAAATGGGAAAAATCACAGTTTCGGCTGAGCGGTTTTCAGAAAAAAGATTACCTCTTATATCCGTCCTGGCTAATCCAACCACGGGACAAGCATTTGCCAGTCTAGCAAACCTAGCAGATATTACTTTAGCAGAACCAGGCGCAATAGTAGGCTTTTCGCCTGCCCGAACAATTAAAGAGTCTGAAGTTAAATCAAACATTCCATCGATAAATAACGCTGAATCTCAACTTTCTCATGGAATGATAGATGCCATTGTTGACCGCACTAACCTAAACGAAACTCTTGCTACCATCTTAGATTTAACTAATCCAGAATTTCGCCTGAGTTATAGAAAAAAAGCAAAAAGGAATCAAACTCCGCTTCCGAAACAAAGGGCATGGCAATCAGTCGGGTTGGCGAGGCATACAAAAAGGCCCACTTCGATCGACTATATAAATCGTATCGTCTTAAACTTTTTTGAGTTAAAAGGAGATCGTTCTACAGGAGATGACCTTGCTGTATTAGGAGGGCTCGGACACCTGGGTGGCCAAACTGTAATGGTCATAGGGCAAGAAAGGGGTGGTGAAAATATCGATCGGGCAAATGACGGGATGACTTCCCCTTCCGGTTTTCGTAAGGCTGTACGTTTAATGAGGCTAGCAGAAAAATTTGAAATTCCGGTTGTCACTCTTATTGATACACCCGGACCAAACCAAGGTGCCCAATCAGAGCAACAAGGCCTAGGTAGCTCTATCGCATTGACTATGTCAGTAATGGCTTCATTAAGTGTACCAACTATCGCAGCAATAATCGGCCAGGGTGGAAGCGAGGGGGCGTTGGCCCTCGCTATGGCAGACAGAGTATTAATGATGCAAAATGCCATTTATACCGTAATGTCTCCTGAAGAAGCAGCCTCCATTATGTTCGAAAAATCAACAACTAATGAAGAGGCGGCAGAATCTTTACGATTAACAGCAGCTGATTGTCTGGAATTAAATATTGTTGATGAAATTGTCGGTGAGCCTCTAGGAGCACATGAAAGTCCTGATGCAGCGGCCAGACAATTAAGGCGCTTTGTTTTGACCCACTTAACCGATATTGGTAATTGGTCTAATTTCAGACGATCTAGAAGGCGATACCGAAAATTCAGACAAATAGGTGAATTCACTAAAAAGTTCGGTTCTGCAACCGGATTAAATCCATCACCCAGTTCTGTAACTGATCATTCTGAATCAATCAGTTCTCGAACACCTGCCTCCGGATTATATTTTCAAGAAACTACATCTTTGGAAAAAATCGATCCTATCGATCACGATCATGAAGTTTCTGATGATTGAGATTAGCCTTCGTTTAGTTAAACGGGGCAAACAAAATAACTTTAGTTCCTTAGGACGCCGCCGTGTTTATGCCGTATTCGCTCAAAATCCGAAATGTTGGTTTCATGTTGCAGGGTAATTCCAATGTCATCCAGCCCATTCATTAGAGAATTTCTTCGAAAATCGTCAATTTCAAATTGAAAAACAATTTCTTCGTCTTCATCCCAAATCTTCAATGACTTTAAATCTACGTTTAATTTGTATCCTTTTTCGGTTCTAGACTTAATGGTTATTTCGGCAACAACACTATCAGGCACTACTATGGGCAGTATCCCGTTCTGAAAGCAATTATTGTAAAAAATGTCCGCGAAAGAAGGTGCAATAATGCATCTAAACCCATAGTCCATCAATGCCCACGGAGCATGTTCGCGAGACGAACCTGACCCAAAATTCACTCCGGCAACTAATATCGATGCGCCCTGATAGCAGCTTTTGTTTAATTCGAATTCCGGATTAAGAGTTCCATTTTCGTTAAAGCGCCAATCATTAAATAAAAATTGGCCATAACCCGTTCTTTCAATTCTTTTAAGGAATTGCTTTGGTATTATTTGATCAGTATCGACGTTAGCCCTGTCCATAGGAGCAACCAAGCCTGTATGTTTTATAAATGGTTCCATTTTACCTTCACCAGAGATTAATATTTTGAGCGACTTTTGTTTTTACTACCATTCACGAATATCTACAAACCTTCCTTCTATAGCCGCGGCCGTGGCCATCTGAGGGCTAACAAGATGCGTTCTTCCGCCCTTACCCTGCCTGCCTTCAAAGTTTCTGTTGCTTGTAGAAGCACATCTTTCTTTCGGTTGCAAAATATCCGGGTTCATTCCTAAGCACATCGAGCATCCCGCCTCCCTCCAATCAAAGCCTGACTCAATTAATATACGATCCAGCCCTTCCTCTTCTGCTTGCTCTTTTACAGCAACTGACCCGGGAACGACCATAGCATATACTTGATCATTAACTTTTTTACCTTTAGCCACCGTGGCTGCGGCCCTTATATCTTCAATTCGCGAATTAGTGCACGAGCCGATAAAAACCCTATCTATTGCAACATCGGTGATTGGAATGTCCGGGGTTAGATCCATATAGCTTAGTGCTCTTTCCCATGATTCCTTTTCAGTTTCGTCAAAAGCATTTTTAGGGTTAGGTATTTTACCAGTCACCGGAACAACCATGCCCGGGTTGGTGCCCCACGTAACGAAAGGTTCTAGATCTTTGGCTTCTATAACAACTCTCGAATCATAAACACTTCCAGGATCCGATCGTAATCTGCTCCACTGTTCAATGGCCATCTGAAATTCTGCGTCTTTTGGGGCATGTGATCTGCCTTTAATATAATCAAATGTAGTCTGGTCAGGCGCTACCATTCCAGCCCTGGCGCCCGCTTCAATAGACATATTACAAACCGTCATTCTGCCTTCCATCGATAAACCTGTGATGGCTTCACCTGTATACTCAATGACGTGGCCTGCAGCACCTGCTACTCCAATTCGACCTATTATCCCTAAAATAATATCTTTGGCTGAAACCCCAGGTGGTGCTGGTCCGTCTATGTTAATCTCCATTGTTAGGGGTTTTTTCTGCCTTAATGTCTGAGTTGCCAAAACATGCTCGACCTCAGATGTCCCAATACCTAGAGCGAAGGCTCCAAAGGCTCCATGTGTAGAAGTATGGCTATCACCGCACACAATGATTTTGCCAGGCTGAGTACGGCCCTGTTCCGGCGCGATAATGTGTACTATTCCCTGTAAAGGGCTAAATCGGTCATAAAGCTCAACCCCAAATTCAGCACAATTTTTTGCAAGTGCGTCTAACTGTTGTTTTGCTATTGGGTCTTTTACTGGCAATGACAGGTCCCATGTTGGTGTATTGTGATCCATAACTGCTATTGTCAGGTCAGTACGCCTTACGTTTCTACCTGCTATTCTCAATCCATCAAATGCTTGAGGAGATGTGACTTCATGTACTAAATGTAAATCTACATAAAGTAAAGTTGGTTCACCTGTTTTCTCTCTAACTAAATGTGATTGCCAAATTTTTTCAAATAACGTTCTCGGTTGATTTTGTTCCATTATTTGTGTTTTCCTTGATTAAATATGTAATGGCCTAATGGATGACAGTTCTTTGATCAACTTATCTTATTCTGTAGCTTAATACTTAGTTTTTCGATCATGTCGTCTACAATTTCATCTAAACCAAATTTATGATTCCATCCCCATTCTGCTTTTGCAACATCATCGATGAGCTCATCAGGCCATGAATCCGCAATCGCTTGCCTCATAGGATCTATTGCATATTCCATTTTAAAATTTGGTAATCTTTTGGTTATTGCCGCTGCAAGTTCAGCCGGTGTAAAGCTGATTGCTGCCACATTGAAATCAGCCCTGTGCTGCAATTTACTTCCATCAGCCTCTGATAATAATATTAATGAGTTCACTGCATCTGGCATATACATCATTGGTAACTTAGTATCGTCCCTCAAATAGCATACATATTTGCCAGAGATCAACGCGCCGTAAAAAATTGCTACTGCATAATCCGTGGTGCCTGCTGTAGGCTCCACTTTCCAGCTCAGAACTCCCGGTAACCGTACGCCTCTAACATCGAGCCCAGTCATAGAGTGGTAATAATTACCTAACAATTCTCCTAAAACTTTTGATATTCCATATATCGTATTTGGTCGTTGCAAAGTATCGTTTGGAGCTACCGCAGGGGTGTCTAAACCAAAAGCTCCGATTGAACTGGGAATAATAACTTTGTCCACCCCATATTTCACTGAAGTTTCAAGGATAGTATAAAGAGCTTCAAAATTTACTTTATAGGCAAGTTGCCTGTCTTGTTCAGCTAATGCAGATAAAACAGATGCTAAATGAAATA